>Ga0310691_10002181_pt1 | contig 26912 bp, 29 predicted proteins | sample 176DNAGHGlowgp2_FD_203887 | JGI IMG/M metagenome (GOLD analysis project Ga0310691, IMG submission 203887) | Sheep rumen microbial communities from Palmerston North, Manawatu-Wanganui, New Zealand - 1766 DNA GHGlow gp2 (v2) (version 2) | ecosystem: Host-associated > Mammals > Digestive system >... | reverse complement strand
TAAGGGACCGGCAGACAGCCCGTTATTCAGTTGAAATATGGAAACGCTTCAGGAAATGGGGCGGCATACCTACGGGGCTGACACAGAACGTGGGTGATTTTTTAAGGTCAGAGGAAATCGAGGCGATCCTTGGTAACTCTGACTTTGTTTATCTTCTAAACCAGAGTGCCAAGGACCAGGTGATCTTAGCGGATAAGCTGGGGCTTTCAAACCGGCAGCTGGAGCACGTGACGAATTCGGAGGCGGGAAGCGGTCTCATTTTATTTAATGATGCGGTGATACCCTTTGTGGACCGGTATCCGAAGGATACTAAGACCTTCAGCATCATGAATACTAAACCGGAGAGTGAGGATATGGAATTATGAGAAAGAACCGGAGATACAGAAAGATGGCAGCGCCACGGGCAGAGCCTGTGAAGACGGATGATGTCTTTAAGTCGGATGCCATTTCATTTACTAATGATATAGATCCGCAAGATCCGGACGCTTTATCTAAAAGAAAAAGGCGAAGACTAAGAAGTCACTTGGATGAACCGGATATATCAGGTGGAAGCGTGGCAGATGAACAGTCAGCTTCAGACGAAAATATGGCAGATGAACAGTTTGTTTCAGAAGAGAGCATGTCAGATAAACAGCCTGTCTCAGATGAGCATTTCGTTCCGGATGAAGATACTGCCCCTGTGTTCTCGGAGAGTACAAGATCAATAGATCCGGAGGATACGCATGAACAAAGATTAAGGTCACGGCGTAAAAGATTAGTCAATCGGATGTATTCTCTGCAAAAAAGAGAAGGAGATGATGGCAGAGAAAACCATGAACTTATCATAAACAGGACAAAGCCATTTTATATGAAACAGGCAGCTGATGCTGCAAGAAAGGTCGCAAAGACGGCTGAAGAAATATCAGGAAGTCAGGATAGTGACGGGGATGAAAAAGATGATAATGATGCAGTCAAAGCTGCAGGCTTTTCCGTAAGCACCATGGATGCTGCCGGTGAATTTGCTACGGAACTTGGATACAGGAAATATGTGAAAAGAAAGATCCAGACTGAGGAAGAGCAAAGACTGGAGAGGAAGAAAAAGCAGAAGGCTTTTCAGAAGAAAAAGATAAAAGCGGACTTTGCAAAGCCCGAAAAGGCAGGAGAAGTGGCAGAAGCAGTGGAGGATGGCGCCGAGGCCGCGGAGACAAGTTCAGGATTCTTTAATGAGCTTTTCAAAAAGGTACGCGAGATGGCCGAGGATAAGACCACCATCATCATTGTCGTAGCCCTTTTCATTGTCCTGATCCTTTTGGTGATGACCACTGTATCCAGCTGCGGGGGGATGCTGGCAGGCGGCATAGCTACCACTGTGGCAGGAAGCTTCCAGTCAGACCCCGGTGAGATAGATGCGGCAGATGCGGCCTTTACGAAAAGGGAAATGGAACTTCAAAAGAGGATAGATAACATAGAAACCGAGTTCCCTGGTTTTGATGAGTATAACTATAACCTGGCTGAGATAGGCCATGATCCCTTTACACTTATAAGCTATCTTTCAGCAAAGAATATAGTCTTTACCGCAGCAGATGTGGATTCACAGATAGAAGAACTGTTCAATGAGATGTATGAGCTGACTATTGTAGAGCGGCAGGAGACACGGAAGAAAAAGGTTAAAAATGATGAGGGTGAAGAAGAGGAAAAAGAGTATACGGTTGATATCCTGGATGTGACTCTTACAGTGAAGCCCCTGGAAGAGATCGTTTCGGCAAAACTCTCCGGCGGTGCGGCTCAGATATATGACGCCTATGGGAAATCGAAAGGAGCCCTCCAACAGTTCTATACGCCGCTTGACCTTGACTGGATGAGCTTTATCAGCAGCTATTACGGTTACAGGATAGATGCGATAAGCGGCCAGGAACAGTTTCACAGGGGACTTGATATCTCCGTGCCGGAGGGGACTTTAGTTTATGCAGCTACGACAGGGATGATAGATGAGACCGGATATGATGATCATTATGGGAACTATATAGTCATAAAAAATGCTGACGGCTTTGAAGTAAGATATGCGCATCTTGGCAGCATATCCGTAATACAGGGGCAGGAGATAAGGCATGGGATCATGATCGGAAAGACCGGAAGGAGTGGCAGTGCGAACGGAAGCAAACTTCATATCGAATGTTTATTTAACGGGGAGTTTTTCAACCCGTTATTTTATTTCAAAAACGGGAATGGGAGCATATATGGAGAAGACCATGGCGATTATCCGTCAGATGCGGTTGCAGCTCTTTTTGAAGAGGCTGAAAAGTATCTTAACTACCCTTATGTATGGGGCGGATCCAGTCCTGCGACAGGCTTTGACTGTTCGGGGTTTGTAAGCTATGTGGTGAGCCATAGTGGATTTTATAACATTCCAAGGATGACTGCCCAGGGATTATTTAATAAGTGTAAGAAGGTAAGCCCGCAGAATGCAAGAGCCGGTGATCTCATCTTTTTTACCGGTACGTATAATTCTGGCAATCCGGTGAGCCATGTGGGGATATATGCAGGAAACGGGCAGATGATCCACTGCGGAGATCCCATCAAATACACGTCGATAAACACACCATACTGGCAGGAGCATTTTTTCTCTTATGGACGCCTTCCGGTGGGAGATTAGGAAAAGGAGGATGGAGATGGATGAGCATTGAAAGAATGAATAAACAGATAAAACAGTATGACGAACTTATCAGGGAGACAACGAGGAAGAGGGACGCACTTATAAAGCAGCGTGACAGCGCCCTTGCGGCTCAGACACAGCGGCTTTTCATAAAGGATCATATAAGTCCTGAAGAACTTATGAAACTTAAGTATGTGAAGGCCGGAGAATTAAAGAAACTCATTGAATCCATCGGTAAGGATGAGAAAAAAGATGAAAAGGAGAAAGGCGGAGATGAAAAAGAAGACAGACCATAGGCCGGTGCTGCTTTTGTTGATCGTTTTGTTGTCAGTCACGGCAGTGGCCATGGTGCACGGGATGGATCTTGGCACCTATGATCTAAGAACTGTTATTGAGAGCACATCGCAGAACTATGTGGAGCCAGATGTAAAGATAACCATAAACGCACCATCCGGCTGGTACACGGATAAGGCAAAGGTCACTTTCGAGGCAGAGGATTTAAAAGGCATCAGCACTTTTAGGATAAAGACTGTGAAAGCAAAGATCGGCCAGAATGGGACTTATCAGGATGTCACTGATGACATGAGCCTTGAGATCACTGAAAACTGTTCCGTATACGTCCTGGTGACGGATTCGCAGGATAAAAGCTATGAAAGGAGCAGGAGGATAAACTGCTTTGATAATACGAAGCCCACATTAAATGCGGCAGTATCAAACGGAGTCCTCACGGTAAAAGCACAGGATTCAGAGTCAGGTGTAAAGACCATATATGTGAATGGGTATGAGTTTACCGACTTTGAGGATGATACGCTGGTCATCAGGCTTAAAAAATTTGACAGCGGCTATGAGTATTTCACAGTCCAGGTGAAGGATAATGCCGGCAATATGTCGGAAACCTATAAGGCAAAGAATCCATATTACAAGGATAAAAACTCAAAGTCGGGAAGTTCAGGTAACACAAGAGATAACCTTCCGGTGAGCGTATCACCGACAAGTCCTTCAAACGCCACCGCAGTAGTCACTTCACATACTACTTCAGATACTCCGGCGATGGCGACAGAAAAATCGGAGGATGAGGGTTCATCCGTAAAAACACCCCAGGAGGTAAAAAAGGCAGAGTTTGCAAAGGCAGATGAAGAGGAGAGGGAAATGCTCTCTGGTGAAAAAGAAGATGCCGGCAGCGAATATGTCCCTCCGCAGAAAGAGTTCTATACCGTGACGGCTGCCAGCGGTAAGGTGTTCTATTTGATCATTGACAGGGCTACGCAGGAGGAAAAGGTGTATTTCCTTACTGAGATAACGGAGAACGACCTTCTAAATGTGACTACAGACAATAAAGAAGAACTGCCCATGAATTCAGCAGCCGTGGATTCAGGCATTCCGATTGAGGAAGAAGCGCTTGATAATAACAGCCCTGAGTATTCGGAAACAGTCGAAGTGGAAACGCCGCCTGAGATAGAAGAAACAGAAGAGGAGCCTATTAAAGAGCCAGAGCCTGAGAAGACTCCGGTGGCATTTTACATTATTCTTGGTATTTTGGCATTTGGCGTGATCGGTGCTGCTTATTACTTTAAGTTCGTTTTCAGGAAGGATGAAAGAGACTATGCCGAAGAGGATGAAGACGAGGATGATGAGTATGAGCAAGGGGCCGGATCTGAAACACAAACAGTTGCTGAAGATATGAAAGATGATTTTAGTTATTGTCATTCTGAGGAACGAAGTGACGAAGAATCTTAATGAAGGAGGAAAAGACTATGGGAAAGAATAATATACAGGACAATCTTGCTTTCAAGCCGGAGGATATTGAGACGGCAAAAGATGATGAGGCGTCAAAAGATCAGAACAGGGAAAGGCAGGAGATCACTCTTAAGTTTGGCAAGGGCTGCGTGGGTGATGAGTTTACCGGAAAGGACGGTAAATCTTATCGTGAGATTCTCATACCTAATGCTGATCCAAACGATAAGACCCCATGGCAGACATTTGTATTAAGGTCAAACCAGGTACATGAGAATCAGTTTGGCAAAGGCATGTGGTGTAAGCTTCCGGCAGATGGCATGACTACCATTCAGCGCAGCGTAAAGGTGGGCCAGGATGAGAATGGAAAAAACATTTGGCAGAAGCAGTGGCGTAAGGTCTCCAATACGGAACTTAAAAAGATGGTTGAATCCTATAAGGAGCGCACGCCAATGAAGGATAAACTGGCACATAAGAAGGAGGAATCCGCCAGGATCAATAAACCTGAACCGGATGTGGCCAAGGGTAAGGATAAAGCCATGGCTATATAGGATTCAAATATGAAGAATGTAAACAAAGAAGGAGGATTAGAGAATGGACGAAAGAATGAAGGCACCCGTTGTGGATGTGGAAAAGGAAAACAGTATGGGTACTATGGACAGGTATGCTGCCTATATGAATGGGATGAGAAAACTTGCTGAAGAGGTCAAAACAGCCAGAGAGAGTAGGGAAAAGGCTGTAAAAATGGAAGGAGAAGTATAATGATGAATTTTGAAGAATTTAAAGGAAAAGCTGTTGAAAGTATCAGGGATTTTCTTCCCGAAAGTTTTGCGAGTGCTGATGTCACGATACAAAATGTGGTCAAGAATAATGATACGGTCTTATCAGGGCTTTTGATCCGCAAGGATGATGTGAACATTGCTCCCACCATTTATCTTGAAGATTTTTATAAGGACTATACGGATGGAAAAGGATTTGGGGATATCATGAAGGATATCGCCCGCATGCGTATGGCGCATGATGTGACAAAAGATGTGGATACTAGCATGTTCCAGGACCTGGAAAAGGTTAAGGGTAAGATATTTCCCAAGCTTATAAATGCTGAAATGAATAAGGAATATCTGTCTGATAAGCCCCATACCATAAAGGAAGATCTGGCAGTTGTATATGCTATCGATCTGGGAGAGCGCGGTGACGGTCGCATAAGCACGATGATAAATAATCAGATGATGGAGTATTATAATCTCAGTACAGATGAACTTCATGATATAGCGCTTGATAATCTGTCAAAGATGGATATTCAATTCAGGACGATGCGCGATGTGCTGATCGATATGATGTTTCCTGATGGCATGAGGGAAGATGATCCCATGATGGCAATGCTTCCTCCGGAGGAGGAAAAGCCCAGCATGTACGTGCTGACAGCTAATAATATGCTGAATGGTGCGATGGCTCTTCTTGATCAAAAAACTATGGATGATATTTCACAGAAACTTGGCGGTGACTTTATAGTACTTCCGTCGAGTATCCATGAAAGCATTCTCCTTCCTTTGAATGAGGAATATGATAAGCATACCTTGGAATCTTTGGTGCGGGATGTAAACGCCAGCACAGTGGCGCCTGAAGCGCGACTCTCCGATCATGTCTATATCTATGACAGCGTGGAAAAGGAACTTGTCCTTGCCGATAAGATGGCGGAGCGCCTGCAGCAGAGGGAGGAAGCAAGAAAAGACGCTAAAACTACCGACAGATCCGAAAAAAAGCCGGAGCGAGAGCGTGTGTCCATGAAGAAAAAATTGGCAGAAAAGAAGGCGGAAGTCGCAAAAAACGCAGAATGCCGGGATTTGATACCGGCGAAAAAGATGGAAATGGCACTGGGATAGACTATTTTGAACTCATGATGGAATTATTAAATGCAATGCAAAAAGGTCGGTGAGATATTCAGACGTTTTCTTCGACGTATTCCATGATGTCTTCTACCCGGCAACTGAGCATAGTGCAGAGCTTATCTATGGTCTCAGTGTTTACTACCTGGTTGCGTTTTAACCTGGTGAGGGTAGAATGGCTGATTCCGGCGTTGTTTAAGCGATATTGTGATATGTTTTTTTCTTTAAGTAAAGCCCAGAGTTTATCATATACGATCATAGTATTATTCCCATAGTGACAAAAAAGGTTGCCATTTGTTTCATTATGCCGTATAATCCCTTTTAAGAATAGTATCTCTAAAAGGGTATTACCCTTAAAAGGGAGTGAGGCTTCAAGGGTACTGTGGGGGTAATATGGAGCTAAACTATCTCATAATCGGTAAAAGAATACGCAGGTTCCGTATGTCCAGGAATATCACACAGGAGGAACTGGCATTTCAGATAGACACATCCGCAGCTTATATCAGCAATATAGAGCGTGGAAAAAAGAAAGCCAGCCTGCAGAAACTATGTGAGATATCCGAGATCCTGGGGGTCACGGTAAATGACCTCATCTATAATTCTGCGGAGCGCACACCGGACACCGGTTCAAAAGAGTTTGCAGAACTCTTATCACTGTGTCCGCCGGAGGACCAGCAGATTTTGCTTACAAACATATCGTCTATTATTCAGGCTCTTATCTCATAATCATTATTTATCATCAGATAACCTTTGGGGCAATGCCCTGAAGGTTATTTTTTTTGCCCTTATTTAACCTATAGGTTAAGCGCTTAACCTGTGGGATATGGTGAAAAAATGAAAAATATATTATTTTCATTTCAGTGATGGATTATAAGAAAAACAGCCATTTCGGCTATCACTGTCATTCTGAGCGTAGAGAAGAATCCTAATTGTAAACGAATATCGCATATACGAGGAACAAAAATATGACCGAACTGCGAAAAGAAACAACAGATATAAAGCAAAAGATACGCGAGCGATACAAAGGCGTAAGTGAAGAAAACCTGGACTGCATCCCTGCCATTCCTCAGGAGGACTTTTACAGATCCCAGGCAAAGAAACGAGTGGCAGTCTATGCGAGAGTGTCAACCGACGACCCTAATCAGACATCATCTTATGAGCTTCAGAAAAACTATTATGAGGATATGGTCAATCAGAAGGATAACTGGGAATTGGTAGACATCTATGCGGATGAAGGCATATCCGGTACATCACTTCAGCACAGGGACAGCTTTGTACGCATGATAGGTGACTGCAAAGAGGGCAAGATCGACCTCATCGTCACCAAGAGCGTATCCAGATTTGCCAGGAATATATTGGACTGCATCGGCTATGTCAGGGAACTGAAAGGCATGAACCCGCCGGTAGGAGTGTTCTTTGAAACTGAGAACATATATACCCTGGATGATAAATCAGAGATGGCGCTGTCATTTATAGCCACCCTGGCACAGGAAGAGAGCCATACGAAGTCGGAGATCATGAATGCCTCCGTGGAGATGAGGTTTAAAAGAGGGATCTTTCTGACTCCGGTACTGCTGGGCTATGACCATGATGAAAATGGAAATCTTGTAGTAAATGAGAGCGAAGCTGCTACAATACGTATTATTTTCTTTTCATATATGTACGGCTATACCACCGGTCAGATAGCGGATGCCTTAACTGAACTTGGTAGGAACACTAAAAAGGGGAATACGTACTGGACTTCAGGCAGCGTATACCAGGTCCTTACAAATGAGCGCTATTGCGGTGATCTCCTGGCCAGAAAAACCTTTACACCAAATTATCTCGATCATAAATCCAAAAAGAACAGACATGACCGTAATCAATACCGCCAGAAGAATCATCATCAGGGCATCGTGTCCAGAGAAGATTTCTTTGCCGTACAGAAGATGATCAGAAATGCCAAATATGGAAATAAAGGATACTATCCGGAACTGAAGGTGATAAAAAACGGGATACTTGCCGGATATGTTACCGTGCACCCAAAGTGGGCTGCATTTACAGAGGATGATTACTATCTGGCCAGCGAGAAAGTGACAGAAGGAGTGGCGAAGATCCCTTCTAATCCGGCGCTTTTAAACATCGAAAAGGGAAGCGTGGACCTCAGCGGTTACGAATTGGTAAGGCGGGCGTTTCTCTCTACCTTTGGCCAGATAGAAGTGACATTTTATTCCGATCATTTCATATTTAATAATACGGCCATACACAGGATGCCGGATGTAAATAAGATAGAGATCCTGGTCATGCCCCATAAGCGTCTGATGGCTATACGTCCATCTGAGGAGAAATCCAGATACGGAATGATCTGGAGCAGGATGAAAGAAGGTCAGCCGCAGCCAAGTGTGATAAGTGGCAGGGCTTATCTGTCCACGCTGTATCGCCTCTTTGGCTGGCGGTCCGGATCGCAGTATAAAGTGGCAGGCGTATTTGTACAGAATATGGATGAGAGATTTCTGCTGTTTGATATGTCAGAAGCCATAAGGATAGTGATGGTGGAACCGGATGGGCAGACAGGCGAAAATACAGGAATGAAAAAGCGGGCAAAGAGGGAAAAAGAGTATCCGGAGGGCTGGCAGGATTCATTCGGAGAGAAGTATTATTCCACACGGCTTAAGAACAACATGCTCAAAAATGAAGTGGAAATGTCGGGTAAATCTGAAGATATGGTCTGCAGCCTGAGAGATGAGGGCGTTACCAGTGCCGAAGAAGCTGCAAAACAGATGGAAAGCATCATAAAGGAGATCGTAGATGGAAATGTATGAAATGATAAATCAAGTCTCAAACGGGAACCAATCTACTGACAGCACGCCGGCAGAGAAAAACACCGAAGAGAATTTTTCATATAAGGGCTATGAGGTGGTACACGGAGTCTTCTTTGCTCATCTGTTTGAACCGTCGGTAAAACTGGTAAGAGAGACTGTTTCGGTTAATTCCGCATGTATCAGAAAGATGCCGGACACGGAATATGTGCAGTTTCTGGTAAACAGGGATGAAAAGAAACTGGCAGTGAAGCCCTGCACGGAAGATACAAAGGATTCGTTTCGCTGGTCATCTGTCGGGAAAGATGGGAAAGCCAGACCTAAGACCATATCATGTAAACCTTTTTTTGAAAAAATCATGAAGCTTATGAACTGGGATCCGGATATGAGATATCGCATCATGGGTAAACTCATCCGGACGAGGACAGAAAGCATTTTTGTGTTTGATCTTAAAGAACCGGAAAGATTTAAGAGAGGTCAGAAAGCCGCATATCCTGATGAATGGAAGGAAAACTTCGGCATGTCGGCCGAAGAACATGAAAATGAGGTGCTTGTAAGCTTTTGCGAGAATGATTCCGTATTCTATCTGGAAAAAGAGGGAAAAGATAAGAATCTTAATGAGGAGATGGTTGAATGAGTAATGAAACAATGAAGCCGATAGGCACCCTTCCTAAATTTGACAGGCTGGTAAAGCCTCTTGAAAAGTCGGAACTTATAAAATTGAAAGAAGAGATACTGGAAAGTGAAGATGCCCGGATTATTCATACCTGGCGCGGAAAGCATCTTTTAGATCGGGAACGCTATGAAATGTGCGCCCAGTTAAGCCTGCCTGCAATTATAGAAGAGCATTATTTCGAAGACTGGATGGGTGCTGCGGAGTATATATGCAGACAGCAATTAAAGACCGTGCCCCAAGGCAGTAAATATCAAAAGTATCTGATCGGCCAGCTCTTACAGTATGTCCTATCAAGAAACAGGGATCAGGATAATGCGGAAAAGAAGATGGTCCTGGCTGAGTCAGTGGGCAGTGAATGGAAACTGACGGGTGCCACTGTGTCAAAATATGGATTCTTTGCAAATGCCATAGATGATATCTTCGGGTTAAGTGAGGACCTGGCCAGAATGATACTGTCTGATAAAGTGGCGGTATCTCATGAGAATGTCTTGGAATTATCCCGCTTAAGGGGCGAAGAGATTCGCGCCATAGCAAAGACCATAGAAACTGAAAACTTAAGTAAGATTACTCTGGCCTTTATCCGTAATGAGGTTAAGCTGTGTCATATTCAGGAGCGTGGAGTAGTGAGCCGTAAGGAAAAGCAGGATATGGAGATATCCCAGAATGTGGGGATCAGACAGATGCCAAAGTATGATCCGGATTCTGGAGTCAACAGTCTGTGTATGACCATAGAGTCCTGGATCTCATCCATACAGAGGGTTAGAAACTCAGAGGATTTCTTAAAGATCACTGAACAGGCCAGTCTGCGTCTTATGAAAAAACTGTCAGGTCTTGAATATGTTATCAATGCCACTCAGGAGTCATTGGTAGAAAGGACGAAGCTATGAATGAGAATTTAAGGAATTTTGTCCCGAACGTGCATTTTGAACTGGTACCCATAAAGGATCTGGTATCCAATCAGGAATATCAGAGAAACCTGTCCATGAACCATGTAAAAAAGGCAGTGGAAGAATTTGACCTGAATCAGATAAATCCCATAAAGGTAAGCCGCAGGGACGGAGTATATTATGTGTTTAACGGCCAGCATACGGCAGAGATCGTCGCTATGGCCAGTGGCAGCCGTGATACTCCGGTATGGTGTATGATCTATGATGATCTGGAATATGTGGAGGAAGCGGACATCTTTGCCAATCAGATGAGAAATGTAAAGTCCTTGCAGCCCTGTGAGATCTTTAAGGCAAACTGTGAGGCGGGGAATGACAAGGCGTTGATCATAAAGTCTCTGGTAGAATCTTACGATTTAAAAATAAATCCCGGAGCCACGCCGGGCACGATAGCGGCTATCAGCACTCTGGAAAAGATCTACGACAGACAGGGATATGATGTGCTCAATCGAGTGATCAGCCTCATCGTGATGACATGGGAAGGCGAAAACAAGTCTTTTTCTTCCAATATATTAAACGGGGTGGCCAGGCTGATAATGGCATATGGCGATAAACTCAAGGATGAGGTATTTAAAGAAAAGGTAGGTAATATGTCCATAAAAGAACTGACCAGGACCGCAAAAGAGAGAAGAGCCGGGGCTCTGGGCTATGCGGAAGCCATGCTCATAGCGTATAATAAGCGAAATAAAGCACCGCTAATATGGCAGAGCCTGTATTCCGGATCGGGGAAGGTCATACAGCTGGAAAAACAGGATGATAATATGGAAGGAAAGCGGAACAGGAAGAAAAATTGTGCAAATTAACGATTTTTGTTGACGCTATTGTGCAGATGTAATATAATTACGTGCTGCGCCCTTTTTTAGGAGGGGATCTATGAAGATTAGGGGCGGATAGTCGGTTAATACGTTATTTTTGTCCCATAATCGGACATAGCTTAGCCTAAATGCGGGGTGGTATAGTTGCTCCCTGTATGGCGAAGCTATGTCATTTTTTGTGTAAAATAAGGCATGCTGTGAAAAGAGGGATAGTAGTGAAGCGGATAGAAAAGAGCGAGTTTAAAAAAATGACCGCCGATATTCCGGATGATGCAAAAAATAAATGTATGCATGAGCATCTGGTGAGGATGTATACCTTCGGTGCGAAGTCTGATTATGGATGGCTGGACTGTGGAATGGAAAGTTCATCTTTGAATGAGTTCCTTACAGATGGATGTGTGGTTACAGGGCATGCAAGTTAATACAGGTTTTCATTAATAATGTCAGGGTGAGGGGCTCTAATATATGAAGAATGAAGTGTCGAAGAAGCTTTCGGTTGTGTTTCTGGTGTTGGCGATTGGTATGGTGGTGTTTTTTACACTTCAGGCGCCCAAGGCATCTTATGACCTTAGTATGTCGGTGAAGGATTGGTTGGCTGGTCATGGTATGGATATTGAGTATGGCGCTTTACGTACCAATGCGCACTTAGTGGAGTATTTTATATTGGGGCTGGCGCTGTCACTGTTTGCTAAAAACAGGGGGTATAAATGGTGGATCCCGTTTACGGCAGGATGCGGAATGGGTTTGCTGGATGAGACGGTTAAGATGTTCTTGCCGGGAAGAGAGTTTGGGAGTAGGGATATATTGAGAGATTTTGTTGGGGTGGCTGTTGCAGTTTTGATCGTGACGTTTCATAAATATCATTTTAGTAAAACTTGTAATGTGTCAAATGACTGAATTGTATTTATGAGTACTGATGCTGTTGTCATGATAAAGTGTGTAATGGCTAAGAATGCTTAGATTTTCACACATTAATTGTTTCTTTTTGAATGTGAGGTCTTTCGAAATTTTCTTTTATTTTGAGAGATGTTTTTAGGCATGACGAAGGAGTGGTTCTTGATGGATATAAAAAAGAAAATTTTAATTCTTGGGAACAGCCACTTAGTTGTGTTTGGGTTCAGAGGAGAACTTATAGAACGCTTTGTTCATGATTCAAATGAAGTCGTAGTTTCTTTTCCGAATGGACCATTTGGCGAAGGCGAGGCAACAAGTAAGAAATATAATTGTAAGTTTATTGAAACTGTAGTAGAGCGACGAGACACTAATCCATTTACGGATTTAAAACTATTATATGATTATGTAAAGCTTATAAAACAAGTAAAGCCAGACGTTGTTTTGGCTTTTACAGTGAAATGCGATACTTATGGCGGTATTGCCTGTCGAATAACGCATACGGAATTTATTCCGAATATTACGGGAATTGGAAAAGGATTGGCCGAAGGTGGATTGATAGAAAAAATTTTGATTTTTCTTTATAAGATTTCTCTTAAGAACGCAAAGATTGTCTTTTTTCAGAACGAATCGGATAAGCAGTTTTTCGTTAATAAAGGTATTAAATTCCCCAAGTGTAGAATTCTTCCTGGTTCTGGTGTAAATCTACAGAAGTATCAAATTCTTGAATATCCTAAATCTGAACCAGTGGTATTTACATATATAGCTCGAGTGATGAAAGCAAAAGGAATAGAACAGTTTCTTGATGCTGCAAGAGAATTGAAGGATAAAGCCGAGTTTCACATCTGTGGCTTTTGTGAAGAAGACTATAAGGATATTATTGAAAGAGAACAGATCGCAGGAACGATAGTGTATCATGGATTTGTAAATGATATTTATGATTATATGAAACAGAGTCACTGCATTGTTCTTCCATCATTTCATCCGGAGGGCGTGTCAAATGTACTACTTGAAGCAGCTGCGTGTGGTAGGCCTATTATAACAACTGACAGACCAGGCTGTCGTGAAACGGTTGATGATGGTGTGACAGGGTTCCTGATTAAAGAATGTGATAGCCACGATCTGATTGATAAAATGGTTTTGTTTTTAAATTCTAGCATAGAACAAAGAGAACAAATGGGGATTTACGGGCGTAAAAAAATAGAAAAAGAGTTTGATCGACAAATTGTTGTTGATGAATATGTTAAAGAAATAAAGTAAAAGAGGTATAAAAAGGTGAGTAGTAAGTTACCATTATCACGCGAACAAAAGAACACATTGGCTAGCATTTTTAAATTCATACCAGATGAGCCGTATTTAAAAATTATGTATAGGCTTCGAATGGGGAAAAAACTTAATCTAGATAATCCAAGGACTTTTAATGAGAAAATCCAGTGGCTTAAACTTCATGATCGCAAGCCAATATATACAACAATGGTCGATAAGTATGAAGCAAAGAATTATGTGGCAAGCATAATAGGTGAGGAATATATTATACCTACGCTGGGTGTTTGGGATAAGTTTGAGGATATTAATTTTGATTCACTACCGAATCAGTTTGTTTTGAAGTGTACACATGACTCTGGCGGATTGGTAATTTGTCGTGATAAGTTTTCATTTGATATTGAAGCAGCAAAAAAAAAGATTAATGCTTCTTTAAAAACTAATTTTTATTGGGTTGCGAGAGAGTGGCCATATAAGGATGTAAAACCAAGGATAATCGCTGAACAGTATATGGAAGATAAATCAGATCATGAATTACGAGATTATAAGTTCTTTGCTTTTGATGGTGTTGCGAAGGCTCTTTTTATTGCAACAGATCGTGGAGATGAGTCAATAGATACAAAATTTGATTTTTTTGATATGGATTTTAAACATCTTGAATTTACTAATGGACATCCAAATGCTGAGATAGAACTTCACAAACCTAAAACCTTCGAGAAGATGCGATTACTAGCTGAAAAACTATCAGAAGGTATTCCACAGGTGCGGGTGGATTTCTATGAGGTAAATGGTCGAACGTATTTTGGAGAGATTACACTTGCTCATTGGAGTGGTATGAAACCGTTTGTACCAGAAGAATGGGATTATACATTTGGCGGATGGATAGATCTTCCTGATCGTGATTAGATGTATTAGGTCCTAACAATGATGTGAGCGTTAAAGTGAGCACTTTGAACTTTGTGATTATTAAGCGTTTGTCTAAACGAAGAGCTAAAGAAGTATTTTTGTTAGAAGGATTAGATAACCATATAAAATTGTGCATTTAAATTAATTATGCGTGGTTTGTGGTTTGTAAAGTATACAAGAAATGAATATGCACCATTTAAGAATCTTCAGCCGAAATCAAAGAACTTTGAAAGTATAATTGAACCTTCAAATAAACTTTCAATAGATATATTTTTGACGTGTTAATCTTTATGCAGTTGATGGGCGTGTGTATTTGGGAGAATTACCGTTTCATTTAAATGCAGGTTAGAATTCTTTTGAGAAGGAAGAATATGATCAAGAACTTGGAATATTTTAATAATTGTAAAAAAGAAGGACTAGGACATGGGAAAGAAACCCAGGATATCTATCATTACTATTACTTTTAATAGCGAAAGGTTTGTGGAACGGGCGATTCAATCAATCATTAGTCAGAACTATGAGAATTTGGAATATATAGTTGTAGACGGCAGTTCTACTGATGGTACGGTTGATATTATTAAAAGGTACGAAGATAAAATATCTAAATGGATATCAGAGCCAGATAATGGTATTAGTAATGCATTTAATAAGGGAATAAAGATGGCTACTGGGGATATCATTGGAATAATTAATTCTGATGATGGACTTCTTCCCAATGCGCTTAATATGATTACAGAGGCATATGAAGAAGGCGTGGATGTGTATCGTGGGAAGGTTCTTCTTTGGAAAGAAGATACGGATACAAAAGTAGAAGAGATTCCCTCAATGCATTTTGATTTTAAAGGAATGAATAACATCAGTCATCAGAGTACATTTATAACAAAAAGAGCGTACGAAAGATATGGTTTATACGATGAATCTTGTAGGTATGCGATGGATTTTGATTTGCTGATGAGATTTCAAAATGCGGGAGCAAGATTTAAGTATATAGATGGTGTATTAGCCTATTATTCTCTTGGTGGATTAACATTTACAAAGGTTTCTAATGCAAGAGTAGATGAGATTATTCGAATTATGAGGCAGAATGGCGCAAACGATTATGATGTGGCGAGATATAGGATAATAAAGTGGAGCAAGGAGGCGGTTAAAAAGATTGTTCCTAAGGAATTACTATTGAAGATCAAACATAGGAAGTAGGAAAGGTATGAAAGTTGTTCAGATTAATCATGTATACAAGAATGGTGGCAGTACAGGAAGGATTGTTTACGATCTTCAACAATTGATGTTAGAAAAAGGATTGGATTCATACGTGGCCTTTGGATATGAATATAGTTCAACTGATGGAAAAAATACTTATTTGATGGAGTCTATTCCAGAGTTAAAAATGAGCATACTAAAGACAAGATTATTTGCCCATCATGGTTTTTATAATCAAAAACAAACAAAGAAACTTCTTAAATGGCTTGACGATATTAATCCAAATGTTATTCATTTACATAATATTCATGGACATTATGTGAATGTAAAAATGCTTTTTGACTATATTAAAGAGAAGAATATTCCAGTGGTTTGGACCCTTCATGATTGTTGGAGTTTCACTGGTTGGTGTGCTTACTTTGATTATGTGGGGTGTGGAAGGTGGAAGATAGGATGCGGTGATTGTCCAAATAAAAAAGCTTACCCATATTCGTGGTTTTTTGATCGTAGTAAAAAAAATTATATAGAAAAGCGAGAATCGTTTACAGGTGTAAAACAATTGATTCTTGTTCCTCCATGTAAATGGCTTGAAAATTTGGTGAAACAGTCTTTTCTAAAGGATTATCCTACTAGAGTAATATATAATGGAATTGATTTGAGCGTTTTTAGACCGAGAGAAAGTGAGTTCCGTCAGCGTGTAGGTGTTGGAGATAAGAAGATTATTCTTTCTGTTGCGATGGGATTGTCAAAGAGAAAAGGTGTAGATCATATCTATAAGCTCGCTGAGATGATCGATCATGAGAGAGAAATTATTGTGATGGTCGGATTAAGCAAAGAACAGGTTGCGAAGCAACCTGTAGGAATAATAGGTGTTGAACGTACTAGCAGCCCACAAGAACTTGCAGAAATATACAGTGCAGCGGATGTGTTTATTAATCCTACATTTGAGGATAATTATCCGACTACGAATCTTGAATCAATTGCTTGCGGTACGCCTGTTGTTACTTACCATACCGGAGGGAGCTTTGAGAGTGTATTTGAGGGCTGCGGAGAAGTGATTGATAAGGGGGATTTGGAGGCCTTTTATGTGGCGGTAGAGCGTGTCCTAAGCAACGGAAAAAATATTCAGAGATGTAGAGAAATAGCAGAGAAACATTTTGACAAAATCAAATGTTTTCAACAATATGTCGATTTGTACAGGGAAATTGGAGTGAAGGAATGATTCAGTCAAAAAGTGATCTTAAATACTATCTTGAGCAGGATTCCAAAATGCTTGATCGTCCAGCGAAGAAGCCGAGATATATACATGATGATATGTGGACTTATCAAATTCTTATGCGGAAGTGTGAGTATCTTCTAAACTGCAAACATGATCCTATTAGTAAGATTTGGTTAAAGTGGCTAAAGTATCGTTATAGCAGGATTGCCCGTATTCGTGGATTTGAAATCCCTTTTAATACGTTTGGCCCAGGACTAGCTATCGCTCATTGTGGATCTATAGTTGTTAATGCACGGGCTCGTATTGGGAGGAACTGTCGGATTCATGAAGGAGTAACGATTGGAACGAACGGCTATGGGAGTAAAGAAGCGCCTCAAATAGGAGATAATGTATTCATTGCTACAGGAGCGAAGATTATCGGCAGTGTGAAGATCGCTGATAATGTAGTTGTTGGGGCAAATGCAGTTGTAGTGAAAGATATAATTGAACCTGGAACTACTTGGGGTGGTGTACCAGCAAAAAAACTTAGTGATAACGATAGCAAGCATTATCTTGTTCAGGAGTAAAAATATATGACATATTTTTTATTATTGGCAGGAGTTGTATTGACAGCACCTATTTGTCATAAAAAACTCAAGTTACATAAAAAATCAAAGGATGGAACACTAATATATATTATGTTATGGACTTTTATCTTGGTCAGCATTTGTGGTCTTAGACGTATAGATGTGGGGCGTGATACAAGTATGTACTCATGGACATATAAAATGATGAGTACATATGGCTCGTGGAAAAGTGCAATAAGTGGTTATACTTATTTAGAATTTGGTTATTATGGAATGCAATACTTAGTTTCTCGGATTTTTGATTATCAAGTTTTTCTTTTTATTTGTGCAATAATTTCAATAGTACCTATAATGGTTGTCGTTTATCGATATTCAGAAAACAAAATGATGAGCATTATATTGTTTATCACATTTCCATATTACACGTTTTGTATGTCGGGTCTTAGACAAGCGTGTGCATTGGGCGTGATAATGCTGGCGTATATAGCAGTTAGAGAAAAAAGACTGTTATTTTTTCTGCTGCTTATGGTATTAGCTTGTTCCTTTCATACTTCTGCACTTTTATTCTTGCCTATTTATTGGATTGACAAAATACCTTACAAGAAGATAATCATTTTTATTTCAGTGGCGTTAATGATAGGAGCTAATATTTTTAAGAGTGCGTTGTGGTCAATTGCTACGCTATTGGCACGTCAGCAATACACAGAGAATGATGCTGGTGGCCAAATGATGTATCTTTTTATGATACTTACTGTAATTCTTGGATTTTATTATAGATACAAATTTACAGGGGAAAATCAAGATAATAAGGTACTTTTGTATATGCAGGTTATTGCAACTATAATATGGCCAATTGCAAGTGTAAACTCCGCGCTTTTTAGAATGTATTATTATTATCATATTTTTTTTATTTTATATGTTCCTACATTGATTGTTTCTATTCGAAAATATATGGAAAAGGGAATAGTTACATTGGGTTATTATGCGATTGCCCTGTATTTCATTACGACACAAGTGTTACCTGAAATGTATAAATTTAATCCGTATCATTTTTTTTGGCAGTAAGAAAAACAACAATAATAACATGATTGAAGCCGTAATGCTCACATCAGAAAAATGGGGACAAGCAAAGCGTAGTGTTGAATATAGTACAAAAAAAGAAAACTTCCTAAGATAGAATAATTTGGGATTCATGATCTACAACTATTAAAGAAGTTTTCCAAAATGGATGATAAAAGCATACGATATTTGAAATGGATTCACACGGATTACATTGTATTTATTTCAAAGTATAGATAGTAGGCTCTAAAGACTGGTAACAATTGTATCGCAAAAAAGCTTCAAGGTGGAATTAATATAATGATGCAGAATCTATAAAAATAATTTTTCAATTAAAATGGGAAATGTTAACTGAACAAAGGAATTATTTATGGCGCGAAATAAAAAATCAAATTACTTGATAAAAAACACATTATTGTTGATTCTTTCATCATTTGGATCTAAGATTTTGTCATTTTTATTAGTTCCGCTTTATACAAATATTTTATCAACAGCCGAGTATGGAATAGCAGATTTGATTACAACAACCGCAGCTTTATTAATGTATATTTTTACACTTAATATTGAGACGTCAGTATTGAGATTTGGTCTTGATGAAAATGAGAAGAAGGATCGAGTATTAGCTTATGCAGTTCAGATTGTAGTAATAGGAACGTGTATTGTATCTGTTGTTACTTTTTTTGTATCATTATTTAGAATATTTGAATGGCCAAATTACTGTTATCCGATTTTAGTAATAGTGTTTTTTCTAGATTCTATTCATACCATTATTACAAATTACCTTAGAGCTATAGATAAGGTAAAGCATATGGCATTTGGCGGTGTATTGGAAACCGTGGGACGCTTAACAACAAATATTATTGTGCTGGTGTATTTGAAATGGGGTCTTTTTGGTTTTCTCATTTCATTAATTGTAGGACCTGTATTAAGAATAGTATACTCCGTATATTTTATTCTGCCATTGAGGAAATCAAAGATTGATAGAGTATACGAAAAACGACTTCATAAGGAAATGCGGTTGTTTTCTATACCAACAATTTTTAGTCAACTGGCGTGGTGGATTAATAATAGTTTAGACAGATACTTTATTATATGCTTAAAGGGGTATGCGCTTAATGGTGTTTACGCTGTTTCCTATAAAATTCCTAATATAATGGCTATTTTATGTAATATATTTGGTCAAGCGTGGGGAATTTCTGCGATAAAAGAATTTGATAAAGATGATTCGGATGGTTTTTTTTCTAATACATATAGGTTGTTTAATACATCTTTAGTAGTGGCATGTTCATTTTTGATTCTAATTAATATTCCTGTTTCAAAGTTATTGTATGCAAAAGAGTTTTTTGAAGCCTGGAAATATGCTTCACTTTTAATTGTTGCGATGATGTTTAGTGGATTAAGTAGTTTTTTTAGTGGCATTTTTTTTTCGGTAAAAAAGAATACGATCTTTGCCTTGACAACAGTTATAGCTGCTATTATTAACACTGTATTGAATGCACTTTTGATTCCTCAATTTGGTGCAATGGGAGCAGCAGTAGCTACAGTAGTATCCTTTTATTCTGCGTGGTTGAGTCGGGTTATTGCTTCAAAAAAATATGTAAATATTAAAATTAGTATTATTCGTGATCATATAGTTTATTTGCTATTGATATTGCAGATTATTTTTGAGCATTTTGAAAATCATTTTTATTTTGGACAAATAGTAATTGTTTTAATCGTATGTATTTTTAACTATAAGGATATTAGAAAAGTATTATGTAAAGGGATTCAAGCGATAAATAATAGACTTGGTATAAAGCGTAAGGAGGAAGAATGAAACCGTTTCTTGTAGATGTACCTGTCAAAATTGTAATTTGGACTAGACCGGATTGTCAAAGAAAACAATTTGAGATTATAAAACAAGCAAGACCTAGTATTTTATTTATTCAATCAGATGGTGGACGAAACGATGAAGAATGGAAAAATATATTTGATAATCGAAGGATGATTGATGAAGGTATTGATTGGGACTGTAAGACATTTCGTTTATATGAAGATAAAAATAATGGAATGTATACGATGGAAAAAAAATCATTGGATTTAATATGGTCAATTGTAGATAGATGTGTATTTCTTGAAGATGATGATATACCAGCAATATCGTATTTTCGTTTTTGTGCAGATTTATTAGAAAAGTATAAAGATGACGAAAGGATACAATGTATATGTGGATTTAATCATGTAGGTAAGTGGGAAAAATGCAGTTCAGATTATTTTTTTTCAAGACAAGGCGCTATTTGGGGAATGGCTACTTGGAAAAAAAGAATGGAGGAATATGGTGACTTTTCATATGGAAAAGATAATTATATTATGGGGTTGTTAAAACAACGAACTCGTCGAAATCCCACGGCTTGGGCAAGGTTGAATGCGTATATAAATAATAAGACTTATGAAGGACATGTTCCTTCGAGTGAGTTTTATTCAGAGTTTTTTATGTATGCTCAAAACAGACTTCAGATTGTACCAAAGTATAATTTAATATCAAATATTGGAGTAGGTTGTGATTCGGAACACTTTGATACAATTAATACATTGCCGCGAGGAATTAGGAAAATGTTTTATTCATCTGTTTATGAGTATACTTTTCCACTAAAGCATCCTAAGTATGTTATTCCTGATGTTGAATATGAAAAGATAAGAAATAAAATATTAGGATATAATACTCCAATAATAAAAATATGCAGAAAAATAGAACGAGTTTATCTTAAAATTAGAGCTGGAGAAATAAATGATATATATAAAAAAGTTGTAGACAGGCTATTATGCAGAAGGAAAAAGGATGAATTGTGATAAATGTTTTATACGTTAAGAGTGAGGTGATAAAAAAGGTAATATCTGTGATAAGAAAGCATTAATTGAATTGTTTTATAGTAGTATTAATAATCATATGCATGATTACTAAAAGGGAGGCAAGTTCACGTTGATTGGATCTGATGGACTTGAAATTACAAAACCTTATACTACAGGGGAACTTGTTTACGAAGGTAAAAATGTTACTCTTGGCTATGCTGAAAAGGGTGATGATCTCGTTTTGGGAGATGATCGCCATGGTAGACTTGAAACCGGAGATATGGCTCAGTTTGATGATGAAGGCTTTTATTACATTGTCGGATGTAAAAAGAGGTTTCTTAAGATTTATGGTAATCGTGTAAATCTTGATGAGATAGATCGTTTGATAAAAACTGAATTTGAAATTGAGGTCGATAGTTCAGGGGTGGATGATCATATGTACATTTTTGTGATAGATGAGAAGATGGCTGAGCCGGTCAGAGAGTTTGTTATGTGGTAAATTTTATAAGTGTTGATTCATGGATAGAATTGATATGTAAAGGCTTAATTACGTTTATTTTGGCAGTAATAATTGTATTGGTTTGTAATGCAAGAAATAATTATTTACTCGAGCTTATACATAATATTCTTTCCCGAATAAAAAAAAATAAAGGAATAATACTTTATTACTAATTAAAAAAGTTTGGAGAATAACGATGAAAAAAATAATGATTTTAGGCGGATCACGCTATGCTATACCCTTGATAAATATCTCCCATAAGTTAGGAATATATGTTATTACAGCTGACTATCTGCCGGATAATATAGCACATAAGTATTCCGATGAATATGTGAACGTGTCGATTATTGAGAAGGACAAGGTGTTGGAAGAAGCAAAAGCTCACAACATTGACGGTATTGTTTCATTTGCTTGTGATCCAGGAGTTGTGTCTGCTGCATATGTGGCCGAGAAGATGGGACTCCCATTCCAGTGCTCATATGAAGCAGCATGTATTCTTCAAGATAAAGGCAGATTTCGTAAATTTTTAACTGATAATGGTTTTAACTGTCCTAAGGCAAAACGTTATGAGGACAAGGAGTCTCCATTGAAAGATGTTGATTTCTTTAACTGGCCGGTGATTGTAAAACCTACAGATTCAGCTGGAAGTAAAGGTGTTACGAAAGTTGATAAGCCAGAGGATTTACCGGAAGCAATTAATACTGCTTTGGATGGAGCGCATAATGGTGCATTTATTATTGAGGATTTCCTGACCTTTGAAGGCTATCATTCAAGTACAGATCCATTTACTGTAGATGGTGAGTTGAAATTTGTAACATATTCCGATCAACTTTTTGATCCGGATGCGGATAATCCATACACGCCTGCTTATATTATCTGGCCATCAACAATGCAAGAAGCGCATCAAAAAGTGCTTACTTCGGAGATCCAAAGGTTGATGAATCTTTTGGAAATGAAAACTGGTATTTATAATATTGAGACATGTGTTGCTAATGGTAAGCCATATATTATGGAAATATCACCCAGAGGTGGTGGATGCAAAATTGCAGAATTACAAAAAATGGCTTATGGAGTAGATCTTATTGAAGCTGAAGTGAAAAAGGCAGTTGGACTTCCTATCGATGATATTGTGCAAACTGAATGTACTGGTCATTGGTGCGAAATGGTTGTTCATGCAAGACCTGGACATAGTGGAATACTCAAATCTGTGAAGGTGGATCCAGAGATTGAAAAAAAATATTTGAAATTAGTTGATTTATCAGTTAAAGAAGGTGATTACATCAAACCGTTCACCGGAGCCAATATGGCACTTGGGGATATGTTCTTTAGATTTGAATCTCGTGAAGAGATGGACGAAGTGATGAAGAAACAGTATGATTGGCTTCATGTTGAATTAGAGTCTCAAAAGGAGACGGTAGAGTGAAGAAGAGCGTATTTTCATTAATCATAATAAGGAGTACTGTTGTTTTTAGATTCGATAATACAAATGAAATGCTTGATGCTGTTGATAATATAAACAAATATGTGCAGGTGTTTGTAGAACCTGTTGATTTCAGAGGATGATACTATGAAAAAAGAAATATTAGTTACGCGTTCTTCGATGCCATCTTTAGAAGAATATATGAATGAAATCAGCTCTATGTGGGATACTCATTGGCTGACGAACATGGGACCTAAACACAAACGGTTTCAGGACGAGTTATGCTCATATATGGATGTAGAAAAAATAGAACTTTTTACTAACGGTCATATGGCAATAGAACTCACTCTTCAGGCTATGAATCTTCAGGGGGAGGTCATTACCACGCCGTTTACATTTGCTTCAACTACACATGCAATAATAAGGAATGGGCTGGAACCGGTATTTTGCGATATTGATCCTATAACATTTACGATGGATGTAGAGAAGTTGGAGAGCCTTATCACAGATCGTACTTGTGCGATTCTTCCGGTTCATGTTTATGGAAATGTATGTAATATTGAAGAAATTGAACGAATTTCTCATAAGTATGAATTGAAGGTTATTTATGATGCTTGTCATACCTTTGGAGAAACCTATAAAGGAAAGGGTATCGGGAACTATGGAGATGCATCCTGCTTTAGTTTTCATGCTACGAAAGTATTCAACTCCATTGAAGGCGGAGCTGTAGTATATAAAGATAGGCGTATCGGTGAGATACTGTATGATCTGAAAAACTTTGGAATTCATGGGCCGGAAGAAGTAGATGCTGTTGGAGCTAATGCCAAGATGAATGAGTATTGCGCAGCAATGGGTATTTGTAATTTACGCCATGTGGATGAAGAAATAGCCAAAAGAAAACTCGTAGTAGAACGGTATAGAGAACATCTTGAAGGAGTTGAAGGCCTTCAATTAAATGCTATTCAGCCAGAAGTAACGAGTAACTATGCATATTTCCCAGTGATATTTGAAGAGAAGATTTTTGGGGCAAGTCGTGCTGAAGTATTTGATGCATTAGCTGAGCAGGGCATAGGTGCTAGAAAGTATTTTTATCCACTTACAAATACATTTTCTGCATTCCATGGAAAATATGATGTAATGGAAACACCGGTAGCATTACATATTAGCAAACGAGTATTAACGCTTCCAATGTATGCTGACCTTGCACTTGAGGATGTTGACAAGATTTGCCAGATAATACTAAATTGCAAACAGTGATAGTTTGGGGATTTAGAGCTATAATAGAATGGTATAGCAGTTAGTTCGTCATAGGTGCCCTCAACTGATACATTGGTATAGAAACGAGATAGAAGAAAATGGATATCAGAATCATAGATATAAAAGAAAATGACGAAAAATTGAAAATTATGAGAGCGTTAGAGAACGTCTTTTCTGAAAGAGACCGAGAAAGGCATACTGAATTATACTTTGAAAAGATTTGTAAATATGCATGTTTTATTGAAGCTTTAGATGGTAATCAATGTGTTGGTTTTAGTGCATTCTATGCTAATGATGATATTACAAAAACAGCTTACATTACGTTAATTGCTGTCAGCCTATCGTTTCAAAAAATGGGTATTGGAAAGAAATTAATTGATGCGACTATTCAAAAAGCAAATATTTGCGGGATGGAAAAGATTCGACTTGAGGTTGATAAGGAGAATATAAAAGCAATACAGTTATATAATAAAAACGGTTTTTCTGTTTTTGATGAGACAGATAGATCATTTTATATGGATAAAAATATCAATAGTCGATTTGAATCCCATTAAAAGTATTAATTGCTAAGAAGTATCACGCTGCAATGGAGAGGTGGGCAAATAATATGTCAAATAGAAAAAATGTGGGGCAACATAGAGATTCGAATATTGAACTTTATCGAATAATCTGTATGCTGCTAATTGTAGCTCACCATTATGTTGTTAATTCGGGATTAATGGCAATAGATGGGCCGATTCAAGAGAATCCAACATCATGGCAATCGATTTTTTTGCTGTTGATAGGAGCTTGGGGAAAGACAGGAATAAATTGCTTTGTGTTTATCACAGGATGGTTTATGAGCAATAGTAGGATTACGTTTACTAAATTTGTAAAGCTTTTTACTGAAGTGTTCTTTTATATTATAGTTATTTTTTGCGTTTTTTCTGTATCCGGATATGAGCCGTTCAGTTTTGGCGGTTTTGTTAAAACAATTATTCCATATATCTCGATTAAAGATGGATTTACTTCATGTTTTCTTGTATATTACATTGCTATTCCGTTTTTGAATATACTAATGGATAATCTTGATGAAAAGAAACACAGATGTATTATTTTACTAGTCAGTTTCATTTATATTGCGTTAGGATCGATACATAAGGTTGCGATGAATTATTTCACTTGGTTTATTGTATTGCATTTGATTGCTGGACTTATAAGAAGATATCCGAAAGATGTATATGAGAAGAAAAATATATGGGGAATAATTTCATTTTTTTCTTTAATCCTTAGTTGTGCTTCGGTTATTGCTATGGTGTACCTAAGTGGTAAATACGGCTTCAATGGGAAATACTATCTCTTTGTTCAAGACGTAAATACTTTACTTCCTGTTATTACGGGTATCTCTTCGTTTTTATTCTTTAAAAACCTTAATATGGGATACTGTAGTATTATCAATGTTATAGCCAGTTCGACTTTTGGAGTTTTATTGATACATGCAAATAGTGATACAATGAGACGTTGGCTATGGCAAGATGTTCTAAATAATGTAGGAATGTATAGTTCTGATCTTTTGGTGGTTCATGTAATCGGAAGTGTAATAGGAGTATTTATCGTATGTACGCTAATTGATCAAATAAGAATCATATTGTTGGAGAAGCCTTTTATTTCATGGTGGATTAAACATGAGGAAGGACTTGTTGAGGGATTAAGGAAGAGAAAGCCATTCGCGTATTTTATGTGATGATTTAACTGATGTGTATAAATTGAATACTCCGTAACGAAGAACAGAAAAACTATCAATAATCATATAGAGTGAATTTTTTAGATTTCTAAGGCTTTTAGATTGGTTTGTTTTTTGCACCCTCAAGTTGCAAAGTAAAGGGTGGTGACCGTGTACCAATGTGGTAAACATATTGTCAACTTAAGCGAAATGCCCCATTTGCGTAACACATTGGTGCCTGTCACCAACGTGGGCAACTTTCCGTCAACTTAACTGAATCTCGTGACTATTTTGTAATTATAGCATAGAAAAAAAGACTTAGTATATAGTTTTACATGGTAATTGGTTGCATAATAAATAGATCTTACAGCAGTAGCCGAAGACCTGAAGATGTGATATGATATTGCCAAGGTGCTTAGTGAATCAGATGACTTGCTTTCTATTGTTGAAATGTTTTCGTTCCCGATCGCTGTTTCGCTTATTTCGTTTATCTTTACGACCAGGCTGGATTTGGGATCGTACTCCACAAGCGCCGGTAAATATGTCATCAAGGGCATCCATGGTCAAGGTTTTTGACAGGAACCTCGGGAAGAACCATTTAAGACGTCCTATGATGTAT
>Ga0310691_10002177_pt1 | contig 26950 bp, 29 predicted proteins | sample 176DNAGHGlowgp2_FD_203887 | JGI IMG/M metagenome (GOLD analysis project Ga0310691, IMG submission 203887) | Sheep rumen microbial communities from Palmerston North, Manawatu-Wanganui, New Zealand - 1766 DNA GHGlow gp2 (v2) (version 2) | ecosystem: Host-associated > Mammals > Digestive system >... | reverse complement strand
CACGGCGATGTGTGTCGGGGCAAGACGATCTACCTGTTGCTGCTGCTCGTAGCTGAGAAGCGTCCATAGTGCCTGGGTGAGGTCGATTCGTTTCAGGTCGCTGGCTCCTTCCAGAAAGAAGGGAAGCCATTCTTCGCAACGTTGTAGCACTGCGTCGGTACTAAGGTCGGGCAGACAGAGTTCGGGGTGCCAGCCGGCTACCGTGGCCACACGTCGTTGAAGATTCTGCACAGCGTCGTTGAAGTCAAGCATACTTGTGCCCTCCTTCTTTGCGGCTTCGCAGATGACCTTAGTGATTGTTTTCCGCAGTTTGTCTGCGGCTTCTGGGCTTGCTTTCGAATCTATGGTCATTGGCTTGCTTTCAACCAGCAGACTGCCTATGCGATATTCACGCTGTGCGATGACTTGACCTCGTTTGCTGTCCCAAGAGATGTTGTCTTTCTCTCTTGCAAAGGCTTTCAGATCCGTTGGGTTCAAAGGAGAAGCCAGAAAGATGTTGCCAATGCCTCCTAACTGCGTATGGAGATTTGCTATGGCAATCCAGTCGTGGGCACAGAGGTCATCATTGACGTCAACCTTGGCAAGGTCACCACTCGCCAACTGGAAACAGCCTATGCCATCGGGGGTGGCATGTGCGATGCGTTCGGGATAGGCGGCAGCAAGAAGTAGTGATGCCCCTTGCAGCGAGGCATTTCCTTGCGTTGAGACATGCTGTGCCAGTCGTCGGTATTGTTCGGCAGCGCGAATAATGCGTTCCCATACCTTCCCTCTGCGTCGTCCCTCGCGTGCTTCGTTCAAGGCATCGAGCCTTAGGCGAAGTTCAGCACCAACATTTTCTGCAGCTAACGGATCTTTTTCGTCCAGCAAGGCTGCAATGTCGGCGGCCAAAGCCTTTTGTGAACTTCCACGTGCCAGAACGAGCATCTGGGCAATGCGGGGATGGCAGGGTAGTTTTGCCAATGCCCTTCCATGTCTGGTGATTCGTCCTTCTTCGTCCAACGCATTGAGCTGTCGGAGAAGACGCATGCCTTGTTCTACGTGAGCAGATGGGGGAGGGGTGATCCATTGCAATTCTTTCACGTTGCAACCACCCCATGCAGCAATGTCCAGCACCATCGGAGCGAGATCGGCTTCCTCGATTTCGGGTACTCGGCAATCGGCCATGCGAAGCTCGGTTGCCAACGTCCATAATCGGTAACAGATGCCAGGGGCAAGTCGTCCTGCACGACCACGTCTTTGATCTGCCATATCTTTGCTGATCTGCACAGTTTCAAGGTGACTCAGACCGGTTTGAGAATCAAAGACCATCTTCCGACACAATCCCGAATCCACAACGACTCGGACACCTTCGATGGTGAGTGAAGTCTCGGCTATGGATGTCGCAAGCACAACTTTGCGTTCCCCAACTTTGCTGGGGGCGATGGCTTGCTGTTGTTCCTTGGGGGGCAACATTCCATAGAGGGGATATATGCGGGTAGATCCCAAAGCCGTACCGAGCAACTCAGCGCATCGTCTGATTTCGGCTTCGCCTGGTAGGAATGCTAGAATGTCTCCTTCGTGGGATTGATGTGCTTGTCGGATGATATGACTGACCGACATTGCACATAATTCGACAGGTGAATTGCCGGAAGAGGCTTCTGGAGAGACGTGGATAGTCTCGACAGGGAACATACGTCCCTCACACTTCACAAAGGGTGCATCGAGCAACTTGCAGATAGACTGCGCATCAATGGTGGCCGACATAATCAAAATGCGAAGGTCGGGACGAATGATCTGCTGGGTTTTCTGCGTCAATGCAAAAGCGATGTCCGAAGCAAGATTGCGTTCGTGAAATTCGTCGAAGATAATCATGCTGACACCTTCCAGCGTCGGATCGTCCACAATCATGCGGGTCAGAATACCCTCGGTAAGCACCTCGATGCGGGTATCTTCCGACACCTTCGATTCAAATCTCACCCGGTAGCCGATGGTTTTCCCCACTTGTTCGCCTATCATTGTCGACATTCGCTCGGCAACCTGTCGGGCTGCCAATCGTCGAGGTTCGAGCATCAGGATCTTTCCTCCATCGTGGAGATTGTTCAGAATGGTGAGCGGGAGCAAGGTAGACTTGCCTGCTCCTGGAGGTGCAGTTACAACCAGTCTGTTGTGAGTCCGTAGATGTGCATTTACACATTCGACGATATCTTCGACAGGCAGATGACCGACATCTTTGACCAACGAACGCAAAAACAAAAGACCCGAAGGATTCACCTGCGGGTCAATTGATTGACTTGCGGAACGGTCTAGCCCATCAGCACCAGAATCTGTCCGCATAGCACACGTAGGAACATGGTCAGTGGATAGACTGTCGAATAGGCAACTGAAGCCTGATCGGTACCGCAAATAGAGTTGCTATAAGCCAAAGCCGGCGGGTCGGTAGTAGAACCAGCTATCAGACCAGCGATGGTGAAGTAGGTCAGTTTGCAGAATACACGTGCGATGATGCCTACGATGATAAGCGGGATGATGGTGATCAGGAAGCCATAGAGTACCCACATGTAGCCACCATTGATTACCGTGTCAACAAATCCATTGCCTGCGCCGATGCCGACCGCAGCCAGGAAGAGGCAGATGCCGATTTCACGCATCAGCAGTTTGGCGGAGCCTGTGGTATAGGTGACCAGTTTGAGCTGTGGACCAAAACGTGCAATGAGTATGGAGACGATGAGTGGGCCACCAGCCATACCGAGCTTCACAGGAACGGGCATGCCAGGGAAGAAGATGGGCAGCGAGCCAAGCAATACACCAAGGGCGATACCGAGGAAGATGCTGGTGAGCTGAGGCTGGTCAAGACGCTTAACGGAGTCACCGATCAGGGACTTTACGTTCTCAACGTTTTTCTTCTCGCCCACAACTGTCACGCGGTCGCCCAACTGCAAGATCAGCATAGGGCTAGCCACCATATCGACGCCAGCACGCTTCACACGTGTGATAGTGATGTCGAAGGTATGACGCAAACCAAGGTCGCCCAGACGACGGCCATTCAGTTTCGGGTTGGTTACTACCAAACGCTCAGAAACAAGTTCGTTGCCCTTCTGCTTCTCCCATTGCTTTTCGTCCATATCAATCTGATGTCCGAGAATCACAGTCATTGCTTCAACATCAGCGGGTGAAGCTACGATATAGATGCGGTCGCCCTTCTGCAAACGTGTCTGACCCTCGACGAGTTGTACATCTTGCGAGTTGCGATGCATAAGTCGTGATACCACGATTTCGCGGCCAGCGATTTTGGACAGTTCGGCCATTGTCTTGCCGTCCACACCCTCGTTGGTCACCTCAATCGTAGCACCCTGTACCATGGCAGCATAGTTCAAGCTGTGCTCCTTGTAGGTTTTCTGTTCTTCTTCGAGGTCGATGCGGAAAATCTTCTTGATCAGCACGATGCAGAGGATAATCCCTACTACGCCCAATGGATATGCCATGGCATAGCCTTGCGCGAAGAGTGAGTTCTGCACTCCATCATGCATATCGCTGAACGTCTGTTGTGCAGCACCGAGACCTGGAGTGTTGGTCACCGCTCCGTAGAGGACACCGATCATAGCGAAGAGATTTTCGCCTGTGATAAGATGAATAGCATAAGCAGTGACACCACCTAACAGAACAATTGCTGTGGCCAGCATGTTGTAGGTGACACCACCTTTGCGGAACGAACTAAAGAAGCCGGGACCCACTTGCAGACCAATGCTGTAGATGAAGAGGATGAGGCCGAACTCCTTGACAAAGTGCGACGTTGTGGGATCGAGCACCATGCCGAAGTGTCCGCAGGCTATGCCAGCAAAAAGAATCCATGTCACGCCAAGCGAAATACCCGCGATTTTGATGCGCGACAGAAAAAGTCCTGCAGCGATGACCAAGGCCACCAGCAGAACCGAGTGGGCAACACCTGTGCCCATAAACAAGTTGTAAATCCAATCAGTATTCATTTATTAATGATACGCTTGTTAAGTAGTTTAAGTTCTTTTTCAAGGGACAAAGATAAGGTTTTCCATCCATTTCACCAAAAGAATGCTTAATAAATATTAATTATGTGGCCGATAAGCCGACTATATGCCAACTAAACATGCCGTAAATTTGTTTAATTCGCACAAACTTCCTATCTTTGCACCATAAAAAATTACTTCAATGAAAAATATGATTCAAAGGATTTTATTGTCGATGATAGTGGCTATGCCACTGTTCTTTGCGTCGTGCGGCACAAGGACTGCTGCGAACGAAGGTACTGATGACGACTTCGCTTTGGGAGCCGACATCTCATGGTACACCGAATATGAGAGTCGAGGCTACAAGTTCTACAATCAGCAGGGCGAAGAAGGCGACTGCAACCAAGTGATGAAGGATTGCGGACTGAATGCTGTGCGTTTGCGTGTCTGGGTCGATCCTGCGGGCCGTCCACGTCCAAAGTGGGCCGATGAGTTCAAGGAGTATAAGGCCGATAGTTGGTGCGATAAGAATGACCTCCTCGTCAAGTGCAAGCGTGCCAAGGAATTGGGGCTCGATATTATGGTCGATTTCCATTATAGTGACTGGTGGGCCGATCCAGGACATCAGCCTGTGCCTCATGCTTGGGCAGATCATGGTGTGGAGCAGTTGTGCCAGGATGTGGCAGACCACACCATTGAAGTCCTTACCTTGCTTAAGGATAACGGCATCGAGCCAAAATGGGTGCAGATTGGTAATGAAACAAGCAACGGAATGATTTGGCCGGTGGGTCACGCTGCGCCAGATTCCTGCGAGAACTATGCCAAGTTGTTCATTGCAGGCTATGATGCCTTGAAGAAGGTTTTCCCGAACTCAATCGGTATCGTACATCTTGACAATGGTTGGAACCCTGCACTCTATGATTGGAACCTTGGTGGCCTCAGGAAGTATGGAGCAAAGTGGGATATGATAGGAATGTCGCTCTATCCCTACTGGGCACATCAAAGCGACAGCACACGTCAAGCCGATCCGACAATCAGCGATTGTATGGATAATATCCGCAGGGTTGGCGAGATCTATCAATGTCCGGTAATGATTACTGAAGTAGGATTTGAAGTAGACGAATCAAGACCCGAAGTACTGGCTGAAGGTAAGCGCCAGCTACTACGAGTCTTGCGAGAATCAAAATCTGAAACAAATGGAATCTGCCGAGGCGTGTTCTATTGGGAGCCCGAGTGTCGTCCCTCTCAGTATCGCCTGGGCGCCTTCACCGAGGACGGACATCCAACAATCATTATGGAGGCATTCTCAGAGATGCGGTAGGTCGTCGTAGTTGAAGCCAAGTTCCTTGGCATACTTATTACGACGGGTAAATGCACTACGTACTTTCTTGAATGGTTTGGGAAGGTGTGGTGTCAGTTTGCGCTTCTCAATCTGACACTCTCCTCCTTCTGTATGCACTTCATGCTCATGTTCGAGTTCGGTCATGGCACGCAGACCCTTTAGGCCGCGCACACCACTCAGACGGGCATCATTGGCATTGTAGCGCAGTTTGATTTCCATCTTCTTGTAGGGAGCATAGAAGATGTAGTGGGCAGTGGTGTAGAGATAGATGCTATCCTCCGACTCCTTATGGTTCACTTCCTTTCGGATTTCCCAAGGCTTGTCGAATGACTGAACATAATGCTCGAGTACTACGCCATTGATGGCATTGTAGCGTGTGATGGAGAACCCCTTGTCGCCGATGATGGCGAGATAGCGAATTTGCCTGATGCGAAGCAGGGCAAGGATGGCTGGGAAAAGGTGGTTCTGCGAAGCATCCCAGAGATACCGGCTCTTCTCAGTTCCGATGGCTTCTGGGACTGTGTTGAAGTTCAACTTACTCATAAGTCATACGTTTTTTAGGGGTTATACATCTGTTTATCGTCAAGTTTGCAAGTTGTGCCGCGCAAATGCGCTGTCACCTAATACTTCTGGGTTGCGAAAATAGAGATTTTTCGAATAAGATGCAAATTTTTAGCAAAAAAAATTCATTTTTTTATTAATTTTTATTGATTTTTGCCCGTTTTTGCAGCAAAACGACATTTTTTTGCATCAAAAATGAATTTTTTATTCATAAACGATAATACCCGTTGAGAATCCGGTTGCGTAAACCTTTCTCAACGGGTAGTTGTAGTCATTTAGTCGTGGTAGTCGCTGTCCTGCCATTCGAATTTGATGTCTTCCGGCACAAGGTACTTGTCAACCTTGTAGTCGATGTTGGCTTTGTGGGCTTGGCTAAGTTGATAGCAACGTGGAATGCGGTACATCTTCCCGTCCTTGATGAAATGAGCACCTGTCTGGTGAAAGCGGAAGGTAACATTTTTCGCTACACATTGCTCGCGGAGGGCAAGTATCCAGTCGTAGTTGCATGGTCTGGCATCGAATCCTGATTCTCCACCCGCCGACACTTCTTCTATTGTATCATTTAAATAAGGTGTAAGGTCGATGGCGGTAAGCATCGGGGCAACGATGATGCTCTTGTGCTTGATGGGCAGTGAAAGAAAGATGGGTAGGCGGTAGTCAGCCATCTCCTGGTTCTCCACTGTGCAGCCCACGATAACATTGTCATAGCCATCGCCCCAGTCGTCGGGTACACATTCCATGAATCGGTCGATGCGTTTGGTGAAAAAGAAGAACCAGAGGTCTTTCCGTAGTTTCATCATCTGCCAGCATTCAGGTCGCCACTCATCAGCATCTTTCAACAGGAAATCAGAGGTGAAACAGGTGAAAACCAGCTTCCCGCTCTCAATCTTCCACGACTTGTCGCGTTTTCGCTTTATCGGGAGATTGAAATTGCCCGTTTTTCGACATTCGCTGCTGGAAATCTCGCTGCCGTACATCTTGTCCTGACGATAGACGTAGCAATACTTGCACCCAGTGCTAATCTTGGTGCATCCATGCCATGGGTTCCAATCGGCATATATTTCCCAATGTTCGGCCATGATTTATCGTTTTTTCGAAAACGAATCTGTCTTCCTTTTTTATTTCTTACCCAAAGTGCAGTGGAAGGGCTTGTCGAAATGACGACGCGAATAGTAGGTGACCGAAGGATGGGAGAGATCCATTACCATCGTCCAGGCAGTTCCCAGGAATCCTTCTTTTTCGGGTTGTGACACTGACTCGATGGCTTCGGTCAACTGTTCGTCGCTCATTATCCCGCCTTTCTGATTATATTGCTCGCATAGTCTGTCGTAACGATCGTCTCCTTCTATCAATCCGGCATTGAGCTTCTCCTCGCATAGGTAATGATTGGCGACAGCTGGTGTTTCTGTGACCACCATCTTATCGTCAACATATTCAACCACCACACTTCTTCCCGAAGCGTCGGCTATCGCATAATGATGAGCAGAGCCGATGTCGGAATGCATATCGATGCCATTCAGCAACTCGAGTGCTTCGTCAACATTGGCTGCATTGTTCAGCAGATACCTGATGGCCCCCGTTGTAGTAAGATCAGGTTTTTCTGTTCGCTGATGAGTCTCTATCGTGTCACCAGCCATCAGGTCGGCAATGGCCAACCCTTTTTCATTGATGCCGTCGAGCGCGCAGAACAGCCCAGCTAGGCACAAATATTGGTTCTGGAATCCCTCGGGCTTGAAGTCTTCGCTGAATCCATAGAATCTCACATTGAAGGTGGTGATTGATTCGTAGCCACGAGTAGGGAAGGTATGCAGAATGACACCTGTTGCCGATGGGAAGTCGAAGTTTCGCCCCATCAGTACGCCACCCTCGGGAGTACTGACAGTGAGTGCCGAACAACCAAAGTCTTCTTTCGATGTATTCATCTCCGGCTTATAGTGACCTTTTGAAAGGAATTCGGTGGCATAGCCTGCCAGTTGATTGGCAGATTCGAATCCTCCACGATTCATCAGTTCGTCAAATCCGTCGTCGCCTCTATATTCCATATAGTACAACCCGTCGTCGATTTTCTCACACGACATAGCTCCCTTAACCAGTGGGCCAAACTCCATCCATACTGACACACCAAACAGGACTATCAGTCCCAAGATGCACAGAAGTGCAATTTTTAATACCTTTTTCATTATTATAGTCATTTGATATTAGTTCTTAGCAAATTCATAAGACACGTTTGACACTTGGAATGAGTCTTAGCAAATAGGTGAGGAGGAACGAGAGGATGCTCGCGATGGTGGCGATGAGGAAGAACTTGACGATGCCGGGCAGAAGTAGCCCATCAGTTGTATGTTGAACCGCCAGCAGGACAAACAGATGCACGATGTAGGCACCATAGGCTTGTTGGGCGCACCATGTCTGGAAGGCATTGGTCTGGTTGATGAACTTGCGGAACAACCACAGCAATCCGAAACTGAGGAAGACGCATAGCAGCGATTCGTAAATGCCGAACCACCGATTGACAAAGTCATTCCAAGCCCCGCCATCTCGCAGATAGTTTCCAATTGCCAAGGCCACACCAATCGCGAGTGCAGCGACTCCTGTGCCGTTCCTCATCTTTTCGAGCCATTGGAAGCGATAAGCCAGGACTCCTGTTACAAACATCATCACGTATTGCAGGAAATGTGCTGGCTCGATGTGGAGTATGCCCAGGACCCAGATCCAATGGTCCTGTGGACTCACTTGTCGGATGAGATGTCCGCCAATACCCATCACCAAGGCAAGGACCAATAGCTCGGCGAGCGAGAGGTTATGGTTCGCCTTGATAGGAAGGATGATCTGCCGCACAAAGGCATAGAGAAGACAGAACACCAGGAGGGTTTCGACATACCAAAGATGTCCCACTTCCAGTTGGCCTGTAACCAGGGTGAGGAAGGTAGTCACGATGACTACGGGAATGCCCAGGCGCATCAGTTTCTTCTGAACGAACACCTTGAGACCCTGCTTATCGTAACTTCTCGGCACGAAATAGCCAGCTATGAGGAAGAACAACCCCATGAAGAATGCCGCATTTACCGAGAGAAAATGCCAGATCCAAGGCATCATCTCCTCGGCGTTGCTGGGTTTATATGGCCATGCGGAATCGGGGTAATAGGGCTCGGCTGCATGATGGAATACCACCAGCAGCGTGAGCACTATCTTCAGCGTGTCGAGATAATTGAGTCGCTTCATGATTTCAGAGCAGGCCGCATCACAGACCGACTTTAATCTTCGAGCGGCATCATTACGCCGCATTCGTAGTCAGGAGCCTGGATGTCAGCGCCCTTATACCACTCCATGAACGAAGCATTAGTGACGCAGCGAAATTCAGGATGCTGGGGAAGCCATTCCTTGAAGAACATCTGGTATTGCTGTTGGAAGGCTTTCATACCACCCTCAAAATGTATCTTCAGCCATTTGCCGCTGTGAATGGGAAAAAGCTGCAAGCCCTCAGGCACATTACCACCTTTATATATACCTCCAATGACGTAAGTGAAGGTTTTGTTGCTGCAAGTACCAAAGTTGACATCAGCACAAGTCATGCAGTTATGGTTGGGAATATCACAAGTGCAGAGAGCAAACTCACCGACTTCGTTTTCGAAAGCTGCTTGCTGGAAGGCATCGGGAGCCTTCTTTTCAAACACTACTGGCTTGATCACCTTTTCCACATATTCGCCCCAGAACTTCGGACATTCTTCCTGTCCCTTACAGCATGCTATCTCCTTCGACATACCGATTATCTGCACATCGTGCATCTCTACGATTTCATGTTTCATATCGTTTCTTGTTTAAGTTCTACTGTTCGACGCTGCAAAAATAGTTAAAAATATGTTATGTTCCAAATTTTTGGAAGAAATTTTTGCAGTTAGTGACTTGTTTATTCAAGTTCAAAGAAAAAGAAGTCCGTCCAGCCGGTATTCTCGGCATAAAGATGCTGTTTGCCTCGGAACTCGAACCCAAGATGCTTGTAAATCCTGTGAGCAGGCGTGTTCGAAGCAAGTGCATCGAGGCGAACGGCTTCCATGCCTTTGTCTTGAGCAATACGGATGGCCTTTCGAATCATCTCCGAGCCGATGCCGGAGCCCTGGTGGTCAGGGCTCACGGCTAGGATATGAATCACAGCTACCTTGTCATCAGTTACCTGCTTACTCCATTCTATCGCATGATAGTCATCGCCTTGATACATCGTAACGGCCATCGTACTAACGATAATGCCGTTGGCTCTGTATAAATACATGCACCCTTCATCAATATATGCCCTGATGCTCTCTGCCGTGGGGTGTTTTCCTTTGCTCCATCGAGCATACGTGGCCATCGCAGGTGTACGCTCTATCACATCATCATAGAAGGCGATGATGGCGTCAAAGTCTTCTCTTGTAGCTGATTCTAATCTCATTTCCTTTTCATCGTCATCTGTTTTTCCTTTGCCATCTTCTCGGCAAAGGCTTCTTCTCCATGTTCGCGGATATAACGGATGCAGGTGGCTCTGTCGCTATTGAACAAGAAAGCAAAAATCTTACCTACAAAGTTATTGTGGATCTTGCATTCCTTAACATCCTTGTCACACTCGGCGCAAGTGTGAAAGCCTTTTTCCTCGCAACACTTTCGGATCTTGCACCAGGATGCTTTCTCATTCTCCTTGCATCCAGTACATTTGCCATCTAGGAACTTCTTGCAGGCTCCGCAATATAGTCCACATGCTGCTATCTGCTGAGGGGTGGTCGATATTTCTTTCATTGCGTCTTTTTTCTTAACACGAATTATCATGAATTCACATGAATTATTCTGCAAGGTGCGGGCACATACTGAAAAATTAATGATAATTCGCGATAATTCGTGTTAAAAGGAAAATATGAATGTTTATTCTATCGGAATCTGAATCACAGACAACCATTTCTCAGGATCTTCCTGGTTCCATATTCCGTCGATGTAGCATGTGCGGTGCTGGCCAATGGGCTTGTATCCTTGTTCATCGATGTAGCGGAAGGCTTCAATGAACGACTCGTAGAAGCGTTCATAGGGCCCGACATGCTTCATACAAAGAGCCTTGGGTACGGCGGGCAGACGCTTGAACTGGATGATGGCGCTGTCTTCACCCATTTCCTCCACCTGCTCACAATACTCGATATCGACGTCAGTCGGCTTGTACTCCCTGTCGTGCTCTACGGTAAAACAGTAGCCTGGTGGGGGGCACTTGCAGCCAAGACGCTGCATCTCAGGCCCAATCTTGTTGACACAGATTGGCCCGATGGCTGCATAGTTGGGTAAAACTTCACGATGACTTGCCACGATGATTTCGGGCAACGACTGAATGCTGAATTTTTCCATTGTTGTCATTTGTTTGCGAGCGTTCCTCCAGTCGATCAGTCGGTCGCGACGGGCTATCAGTTGCCGTAGTTGAGCCTCCGTTTCCTCAATCTTCTCGGTCAGTTGGTCGATGGTGGGAGTGCGTGAATACGAATCACACAAATCCTTGATTTCGTCCAGCGAGAAACCGAGTCGTTGAAGGTCGCGGATAGTCTGCAATTTCTGCATCTGTTCAATGCTGTAGTAGCGATAGCCAGTCCACTCGTCCACCTCGTCAGGTATCAGCAGCCCCTTCTGCTCGTAGTGACGCAAGGTCTTTACGGTGACCTGCATCAACTGTGAGAACTCTCCGATTTTCAATTTTGTTTTGGATCTCATAATCGTACGATGTTTTTGCTAAGCGGCTGCAAATATAAGCTATGACCTTAGGGACGAGTCAAGAAAAAAGAAGACTTTAACAAGAATTTAACATCTTCCGTGGCTAATTAAGCAAAAGATAACATCCTGCTGCCACAAATACTATTCCTATATACGTGTTATGACAACAAAACTTTTAGAGGGACCTTCTCCTCCTGTTGTCTTCCATTTTTCTGTGATATACCAGATTTTGTTTGATGGTACGAACAACAAACAAAATCCAAAGACATACATCACGATTGCAGCAATTATTTCTTCTTTCATATCTTTCATTTTAATTCGTTCATTACCTTTTGCAGTTCTTCCAGGAATATGGCGGCTTGTGCTCCATCCATCTGTACATGGTGGAACTGGAAGGAAATGGGCAGTGTCACCTTGAACCAACCTTTGCGATATTTGCCCCACATTACCATAGGATTGTTGAAGCCCATGGCATATTGGTTCACGATGGTGTCAAGTTCGGTTTGTATGATGGCTGAGGTGCCGATTACCATCATTTCCTGGTCGAGACAAAGGTTTTGGCATTGTGTTGCGGCTCGTTGGGCGATTTCCTGATAATCCTTGCAGAAAGTTTGCAGGTCATCGCTGAAAGGAATGTCGCAATAGTTGATGCCTCCTTTGCAATTGACGATGACAGGTCCTATTGCCAGGCGGTCGAAGCGATACATCTTGTCATCACAGGGCAGATCGAAGAACTCGGCAATTTTTGCTGCAGCCTTGCCAATGCACCAGCATAGGAGCATATTGAACTTCATACCCTTTTGCCGGCTCATCTTATGAAGACGTGTCACGTCGAACGTCTTCGTGAGCGTCACCATCGGCATGGGCGACTTCATCCACAACTCGAAAGCATCAGCCCGATTTGTGTCCTTTGGATTGATTTCCTGTTTCATCCTAATTACTCAATAACGAAACTACGCGGGTAGAAATCGCTGTAGAAACGACCGTCGATGGCGGTAAACTTCAATACGCAGTAGTTGGGATCGGTGACGCCACCAGGATAGTATTCTGTGTCGCCCTTGTGCCAGATCATCTCTTTCGAGGCGGCATCGGTCAGCACCTCCATCGTGCCTCGCAGCATCATTCCCTTGAAGCCTTTGGCATCGCAGAAATAGATGCTTGCCTTGGGGTTTGCCTTGTATTGAGCCACACGTATTGAAAATGTGTTGGTTGTAAAGTAGAAGGTTTTGATACCCTCACGCTTGCGTGGTTTCAGCATGGCCTTGGTCCAAGGAAAACCTTCTTGGTCCACGGATGAGATATAAGCGATGGGCAGTTTATCGGCCATCTGTGCAATGAGTTCTTTAACGCCTGCCAAAGCGGGGTTAACATTCATGACCTCATCGTTACTAACATCCAACGTTTTGCGCCAACGCTTCAACTGGGGGAAGTATGTTTTCATCATGCCGATATATTCCTCTTTGGTGATGGGTTTCTCCAACCCCTCGTTGACAGCGCCAACAAACTGGGCACAATGTTCGATCATCTCTTCCATCGTGCAGTCCTGCAGGAATTTTCCATCCTTGTAGCAGTAAATGCAGTAATCCTCATTCTTACTTCCATCGGCATTGGTGCCGAGAACTTCTTCTGTGAGCGGCATGCCGCAACTCTGACAAAATCTCTGTTCCATAGTTATAAATATTAATTGGTAATGTTATGACGCTGCGAAGGTACATTTATTTGACGAGACATACAAACATTTGGGATAAACAGCATTGATTTGTGATGAATGGAGTTCATTTTAGCGTTTCGATAAACAATAATTCAGCATCCATACTGAAGTCGAACTGACGATAGTCATCATACGATAGTTGAATGTCTGGGGTGAAAGTCTTCGCCATAGGATGATCTGCGGGAAAACAACTCTGAAGTGAGTTGGAGACAGAGCATTCAAGACCGGTATTCGGCAACTTGAATCGTGTAATCTCCATAAACGTGTTGGGGGCCTGTCCAGAAGGTACGCCTATCACCTTGGCACCCATCTTCCACAGCATGTAAGCGGTATGGAAAGCTGCGCTGAAAGTCTGCACGTCGGTAACCACATAGATTTCTTTTGGTGTGTAGATGGGTTCGCCTTCTTGTGCTTCGAGAATGCTCATGTCGGCACACATAAACCAGTCGAAACTGCTGATGCTTGATGATTGTTCAATGAAATCGCCCATCTTCAGCGATGTTCCTCTATCCTGATTGAGCTGTTCTAAGGACGTATTGTTCTTCTTGAGCCAGCCGTCCGATACTTTGGTGGCAAAGTGCATGCCTAAGTCGGTATCCATGAAACGCTTTCCGTAGAGCTCGTACAGCGCAGCATACATGATCATCGTCCAACCACCGCCATTGCCGCGCAGGTCGATAATGAGACGAGGACTGTTGGCAGCCTTCATCTCACGCAGCATCTTGGCAAAGACATTAGCCACAATCACATCCGATTTCAGGCCGTAACTTTCGAGATTTGGTATGTCGGCACTCACTATAGAATTGATGCACATCACCATTGTTTGTTTGCTGTCATCGATGAAGCGGTATTCGAAGTTCTTATGGGGAAAACGCTCATCAGTTGATGTCCATACAATGTTTTCCCAAAAAGGACCGTTGGGGTAAAAGGGCAGACTGACGAGCGTATCCTTGCCATTAGCCATACGGAACCTCATCGAGACCTGTTCCTTATTGAATGTAGGGAATAACTGCTGCAGGGTGTTGGTATTGCCAATGTTTCTGCAAGCATTACCCATCAGTCCATAGCGATTCTCAGAAACAACAAGTTTGTCAAGGCGGTCAAGTACCGATTCTAATGCTTCACCTTCGACTTCGCGCAGCATCGCTCCCTTCAAGGATTCCAGTTCTGGAGTGTATCCATTTACGATGATGCCTTCGGGAATAACCTTAAATTTCAGCGGAACCCATTGATCTTCTACTTTCTTTGGCATGTTATTATGCCCTATATAAGTATGTCCGTCGTGGAGTTCGGATATCAGTCTGGTCACTTCCACCTGTATCTCGTTAAGTGTCATGGAGTCGCGGCTAGCCAGCTCATCTCTCAGCTGTTTCACGGCCGTGTCAAACTCATCCTTTCCGCCAAAAGCGCTATAGGGATCGGGATGTATCTGCTCCAATTGACAGAAGAAATAGTCGTAATCCTGAAGCAGACTGTCTTGTTTGGAGATATTACCGTTCGCAGTCTCGAGTCCCGGTGCACATGCGAGGGTCGCAAGAAACAGGCCTGATGTTACTATTGTTCTCATCATATATGTTTCCTTTTTATTCTCTTTGTTTTTATATGAACTATTCCGTAAACGAACCAATCTCAATCAGATTGCCGTCAGGGTCGGCCACATAGCAAGTGCGCTGGCCCCAAGGTTCCGTGGTGGGAGGAAGGACCGACTTTGCGCCATTGTCGAGCGCATTCTGGTATTCCTTATCGACATCAGCGAAGGTGGGTACATCAAATGCCAATTCTACAGTACCATTGAACCCCTTAGGATAATCGAACTTTTGAGAGACCATCTGTTCAAAAGCATCTCGCGGGAAGAGGATGATGCGCATATTGCCCAGCTTCATCTCCACGTTGGGTTGGATGCCATCCCAATCGGTGGTGAAGCCAAAGGTACGTGTGTAGAAATCGACAGTCGCTTTGTTGTCGTGGGTGAAGAGTCCTACGGTATTGAAGGTGAAACGAGGACGAGAAGTGGTTTCTTTCATTGTTTTATCTTTTTTAGTCTGATGAGATGTCCTTCTTCAATTGCAGCAAACGTTGCGATAAATGCTACGATTGAGATTGGAATGATTGTCCAGAAGGTCATTGGGACCGTGATGAAGAGCAAGAATCCTGTAATCTTGTTGGCGAAGGTGTGAGGGAAACAGCAGCGGCCATTCAAGACAAGTGCTGATATTTGATTTACGAACTTTATCATGACAATTATTCCTGCCCATAACCAGAGCCATTGCGGCAAATTCAGCAATGGCAATAGTTTCCAGGCGCAGCACCCCACGAAGCAGATGTCTGCCAAGCTGTCCAGTAATGCTCCCGTCTTAGTGGCACACTTGAACTTGCGTGCTAAAAAGCCGTCGATGATGTCACTGAAGCCACAGAGGCAATAGAGACACCAAAATACCACATCCGTCACATCAAAGATTAGCAGAATAAAGGAGCCTGCTACCCTGAGTATAGTTATGACGTTCGGTAGTAGTGTCATTATAGTTCTAATCTCAATACTCTAATTGGTCTGTTCTCGCCTTGATACTGCTTTTCATCGATGCAGGTTTCGCCTGTAGGAACAAAGCCACATTTCTCCATCACTCTGCCTGAGGCCGGGTTATCGACGAAATGGCCGCTGATAAGCGATTTGATATCAGTCGTTTGTCGGATATGGTCTAACATCAGTCGAAGAGCCTCAGTACAGATGCCTTTGTTCCAATATGGTTTAGCCACCCAATAGCCAATGAGCGGTTCCCCCTCGCGGGCGGGCAGATCACATTCACACGAGGGACCATAGCCCATAGCACCAATCGCCTCGCCTGTCTCCTTGAGTTCGATAGCCCAAGTACAGGTGGCATCGTTGAATACAGTACGGATTATCTCCAGACTCTCCTCCACACTCTTATGGGGTGCCCATCCTGCACGAGGCCCAACATCTGGATCGGATGCCCATTTGAACAGCGTCTCCGCATCACTGTCTCGCCAAGGGCGCAATATGATTCTATTTGTTTCCATTTAATTATACTTATCTGAATTTCCCGCTGAGAATTCTTAGGCGCAGACCTTTCACGGCAGGCTTGTAATACTCTATCTCCATCGTTTCGAGGGTGCGCTTCAGCTCGTCCATCAGTTCCGGATAAAAACTGCACATGCGATAGGCGAGCTTCATACAGAGTGTCTGGACGCCAGGGAACTCCTCGATGCTGACCATGTGCTCGAGACAGAAGTCGAGGAAATCTGTTCGAAGGTCTTCCTCGTTCATCTTCAATCGTTCGATGATGTTCAGTGTCAAACGCCTCGTAGATGAATTCTCCGTATGTATGGCTTGCTCTATCAGTTCATCGAGTAACGCCTGCAGTTCCGAAAGTTCCTCGTCAGTAGCTTTGGTCAGTCCCCACAAGGCACTCCTCGCCACCCGATAGTCAGGGTCAAAGACATACTGTCGTGCGAAGCCGAGGAAATCGCCCCCAGCCCTCACTTCGTGATAAATCTCCTGAGCACCGCCTTCAGAAAACGTCTGTCTCAGTCTCTCGCTCGTTATTGCCATAGTAACTATTTATTCCTCATATCCTAATTGTCCTGGCAGGCGGAGTTTTTCCTTCTGCGGGAAGGTTGCCTCATAAGCCTCGAAGGCCTCAGGATTCTCGTCGGCCACGAAATAGCCTTTGGGAGGACAATAGGTTCCCTCACGATTGCCCCAATAGCCAGGAATCAGCTCCTGGGCAAGGAAATAAGGTACTTCAGACTCTCTCGGCTCGGCATGATAGTGAATCTTCATCTTGCTGGCCAAGCCGAAGCCTGCGTGTTTATAGAACTCGATGTTTCCCTCCATCTGCAGGAGCCCGATGCCCATTTCCTTGGCCTTTTCTAAGGCATAATTCAGTAGTTTCAGGCCATAGCCTTTGCGCTTGTAGTCGGGGTGGATGCTGATGGGACCGAATGTCCATGAAGGAAAGTTGGTCCCATCATTAAGAATGATCTCTGCCTTCGAAAACATCACCTGGCCGATGATCTTGCCATCTTCCTCCATCACAAGGTCAAGCTCTGGGATGAAGTCGGGGTTTGTTCTGAACTGGTTGAGCACGTAATGCTCGGTGCATCCTGGGCGATAGACGTTCCAGAATGCCTCGCGTGTAAGGTTCTCAACCTCACGATAATCTTTGGGAGTTTCTAATCTTATGTTCATTTCTTGATTTTTTTATGGCTTCAAAAGGTAATGTATTTGGCGCTGCAATGATATTGCATAATCGTGAACTATCCAAATAAATGACTAAAATTTTTTGTTTACATTCTCGCCTTCTGCTTTTCGCCGGCGCCGGAGCCACGGTACTTCGAACGGGCCTCGTTGAACTTCCAGGTCAGGTCGAGCATGAAGGTACGGCGGGCGGGATTGCGGACGGTGATTTCGCGCGGTCCATAGAGTATGGCTTCCGTCTTGTTCGTGTTGAAGATGTCGGTGCAGCGCACATCGATGGTGAGCGAACCCAGCCGGTGCAGATTGATGTCACGCTGGATGCCCAGATCGGTATTGAACCGATTGGCGATGATGTGGAAGTTGTTGTAGTCACCTTTGTTGGCCCATTGCATCGAGGCATTCAGCCGGTAGCCGTGGGGCAACTCGATGGCGTTCTGCCAAACCAATGTGAGGTACGGTCGGTCGAGTGTCAGCATCGAGCCATCAGCGGTTGGCGTCTTGTAGTTTTGGAATACGCAGAAGGCGTACCACATCGGATGCCAGCGACCAATGGTGGGACTGGCAGAGAGGCCGATGCTCAGCTGGTCGAAATCCTCCTCGCTGTTGATGGGGTGTACGAGGCTGATGAGGGGATCTTCCGAGCCAGGGAATGGTTCGGTGGACATGGTGAGGACATCCTTGATGCGACCATAGTTCAGCGTCATGTTTGCCCACTTGTAGCTTGTATTCAGCACGAGGCTGTGGGTGTAGGTGGGTTTCAGGTAGGGGTTGCCGCTCTGGAAACTGTAACGATTCAGATAGATGGTCGAACTCGACAGATTGCTGTAGTTCGGACGCTCGATGTCGCGACGATACGATAGCGAGACCTGTACCTTGCCGATGGGGGCGGCGATGACGGCAGTCGGAAACCAGTCACCATAGTTGCGGCACACCTCGTCCTGACGTTTGCCAAAGTCGTAGTAGTCGTTCTTCAGGTGCTCGTAGCGCAGACCAATCTGTACAAAAAGAGTTGAGAGTTTAGAGTTGAGAGTTGAGAGATTAAAAGAGCGACCATACTCCATGAACAGGGCCGACGATTTCTCGTTGATCTCCGTGTCGGTGGCTTTTACAGGCACGTAGTCAGATGCCATATACGAGTAGGCGTCGGTACGATGATTATACGAATATTCACCACCCAGCGAGAAGTTGCCTTTCAGTATGGGATAGCTGAGAATGAGTTTCGTTGCCCAGAAGTTGTTGGCACTGGCGGTGTTGCTCTCAATGGAGCGCCTGGTGGGACTGTCATACATCGAACCATCCAGATAGTCGCCCACAGGCGTCATCGTCTCGTCGGTGCTGCTATCTTCGTTGGTGTCATCGAAGAGTCCGTCGAGATTGAAGTCAATACCCAGTTGCCCCACCTTTCCATTATAATAGGCGTTGAAGATGTGCTTGCGGAAATTATCATTCTCATTGATGCGACTCTCCGAACGTTCGATGTAGCAGCCGTTCTTGTAGTTGTCGGTATTGTAATCGACGATCACGTTGTCGCTGGGGTGACGATCGTATTTGTAGAAGGCACCAAAACTGTGGTTTTCGTTCACCATATAGTTGATTTGCAACTGTGGAGACCAGCCCTTCCACACGTTTTTTATCCTCTCGTGCTTGGTGATGCCTTTGTAAACCTCATCGCCGCACAGGTAGTACATGTCGTTTTCCTGGACTCCCCCGGTATGACCATAACGGCCTGCCCAGAACGAGGCTGTGATGTCGAGACCTCCCGTGCGATAGTTCACGTCGAGGTTGTTGGTCAGCGTGTGGCCATACTGATATATTCCAGTGAGGTTGTCCTGGAAACTGATGCCTTCGCCCTGCGCCTTCTTGAGCGTGATGCGTACCACGGCCTTCGTCGAGGCTGCATAGCGTGCACCGGGGTTCTGCACCACTTCCACGTGCTGTATCTGGTCGGAGCGCAGACGCGTGAGTTCTTTCATGTCCTGCACACGTCGGCCGTTGATATACACTTCGGCATCGCCGCGCCCCAGCACCTTCACGGCGCCGTCGCGTTCGGCTTCGAGCGAAGGGATCTTCGACAGGGCATCGCTCACGGTTCCTGCCTTCTCGAGGATGGTTCCTGCCACGGTGGTGCGCATGGCATCACCTTTGACCAGCGTCTTTGGCAGCTGGCTCTTCACCACCACTTCGTCGAGCATCTCGGTCTCTTCCTTCATCTGTATGGTCAGGAGGGACGATGTTGAAGGCGTTAGGGGGATGAAGCGGGTTTCGTAGCTGATGCTTGTCAGTTTCAGGAGGCTTCCGTCCTCGCTCGAAATGATCTTGAACATACCTTGCTCGTCGGTGACGGCACCTTGCACAAAGGTTGAGTCGGGCGCAAGCAGCACCACATTCACGTTGGGCAAAGGTTGGCCCTTTTCGTCGGTTACTTTGCCATCGACGTCCTGGTTCATGGCCGATAAGGGCATAGTTGTGGCTATGACAGCAGTTGCAGCTGCCATTTTAAGATATCTGTAAAGCATTGTGATGGTCAGTTACTTGTTCTTGCGTCTGTTGCAGATGTCGTCAATGATGAATGAACTACCGATGAATATCAGGAGAATGGGAGCGAAATAGACCGACTCGGGATCGTCGGACACTCTTTCGAGCCAACTTATGTGGATCAGGTGAAGCAGACTTGCCAGTTTGATTAAACTTGCAACAATAAAGATGATACCGAAGATAGTTTTTACTTTCATTGAATTTTTGATTGTCATTATTTTATTATTTTTCAAATTCCTCGAGTTCCTTCAGCCCGTTCTCGATCTCTTTCATCTGCTGGGCGTGGCGACGTCGCTGCCATTGGGCGATGACGTAAGCCAATGCAAAGGTGAGCAGGGTGAAGCCAATGGGCATCAGTATTCGTATTCCGAACACGTAATCGACTTGCCGGTTGAATACAAGTTCCGAGATGTAGAATGCCACCATTGCTACGCTGACTGTGACAATCACCCAGAATCGCTCGCGATAACAGGCCAGTTTGTACTGGAGCACCAGGCCGCAGAGTTCGTTGCATGTCTTTCCATCCAGGTCGAATTTCGAAAGGAGTGATAATTTCTGTATCTGGGGAATCAGTCCTGCCACAAGTGCTGCTTCGATGATTACGAACGAGGTGACTCGGATGGGAGTGGTCATTAAGATGAAGGGTGCGAGGATGCAGATGGCCAGTATTTCGACCAAAAAGTTGAAACAGTTGAGCCTGTAGATTCGTTCGAAGGCCGACTTGGTCTTCATTCCTATCAGCACCTTCATGCGACTCAGGTTCACCAACTGGTTTTCTTCGAGTCGTCGGTCCAGGTCGTTCCAGCGGGCTTTCAGTTCATCAAGTTCCATAAATTGTTAATTGTTAATTGTTAACTGTTAATTGTCAACTGTTTGACATTTTTTTGAGTTTCTCTTTGACGCGATGGAGTTTCACGGCGATGCTGGCTTTCGAGATGCCCAGGATGTCGGCCATTTCCTGATAACTACGTTCATCCAGCCAGAGGAGAATCAGCGCGCGTTCCAATTTCCCCAGTTGGGAGATGAGCAGGTAGAGCTCCCTCAGTTGTTCGGCCTTCTCTTCCTGATCGGCAAAACGCTCAGCGATGTCGGTCGTGAGGGGAATGGTCAGTGGTTCGGTGTACGACTGTCGCAGGTAGGTGATGCAGGTGTTCATCGTGATTCGATAGACCCACGTCGTCAGTTTGCTGTCTCCTCGGTAGTGAGGGAAACTCTTCCAAAGGTTCAGCGCCACCTCCTGGAACAGGTCGTTCAGGTCGTCCCGATCGTTGGCATAGACGTAGCACACTTTGTAGATGATGCGCTCGTGCGCCGCAATCATGTCGAGGAAGTCTTTCTCAAGTTGTTTTGTCTCCATGTTTTGTTCCATCGTTTGGCCTATTAGTCGCAGAAACGGTGAAAAAATTACAGGCGCTATGAAATTTTTTTTGCTTCAACATCCTTGATACTCACTCCACCAAAGAAGTTGCTTGCCACGATGTGAAGGCAGGGAACGTTGGGCTTTGGATTTCCGTCTGTCTCATTCCCCACACCACCAATGAAGCTTCTGCTCTTGACCACTACGTTCACTGTGGATGGGACATAAAGCTCCACGCCGCCCAGAAAGGTGTGGATGTCGATCTCCTCGTCTTCGGTGATGACAGCCTTGCGCAGATCCATGCTGATGCCGCCGCAGAAGGCATCGAGCCGGGCACCCTTGAACGTCTCTCCCTGATACACATATTCGTCGGCACCGTAGTGAACCGAACAGTGGATGCGTTTTCCCTCGTCACCGATAGGCAGGGGGCGTCGAAGCCATTGGTCACGGTCGCGCATAAAGCTTTCGATCAGCAGTTTTATGCCTACATATATTAATAGGATAGGAGTGAGGTAGATCATCCAGTGTTGTGCGAAAAGGTTTTCGAACCAGTCCAGGTGGATGATGTCCCAGATGCTTGCCAGCTTGAGTATGCCGGCAACGAAAAGTGTGATACCAACGAATGTCCTTGCTTTCATATTCTTTACAATCTTAAAGCTCGCTGCAAAGATATAAAGTAATGCAAAAACCTGCAAAATTCTGGGATATTCTGCAGGGTTTTGTGACGAATGGCCAAAAATGATGGGATAAAAGGTCTAAATGTGACGAATGGTTTGGAGAAATGACCGAAAAAGTGTATCTTTGCGCCCATCATGAAGAATGGACAAAATGAAACTTTGCGGACGCGAATCATCAGCGTCTGCTTCACGATACTGGCACTTGCGGTCTTCAAGCCCTTTGGACTCGATGCGTGGCAGTGGGAGGCTTATGCCCACCTGCTGATGGTCGGTTTGTTGGGTGTGTGTGTTTGTATGTTCACCGAACTGATCTTGAAATGGGTGGTTCGGATGCCGAGGCGTTCGGACAACGGAGTGGAATACATCATCCGACGCAATCTGTGGTTCCAGCTCATCAACACGCTGCTCGTCACAGTGATGATCTGCCTCTATCGGCACTTCCTGCTCAGCGATCGAGTGGAGGGCAACAGGCTGTCGTGGAGCAACTTCTTCGAGACGCTCGTCATCATCGCATTCTGTTCGTTTGCCATCGGCCTGTACTGGCGATTCAAGTTCCGCAGTCGTTATCTGGCTGCCGAACTGGAGGAGACTCGTCTCTTGAACGAACAATTGCAGCAACTGCAGCAGGATGCCGTGCAACGTGTTGACGCTGCACCATCGGTCGAGACGATTGAGAAGGAAACTTTGTCGAGGGAACCCGTCCCGGATGCAATCGTGCTGAAAGGAACGACCAGCGACTCAGTGACGATTCCCCTTGCCGACTTTCTATATGCCGAGGCAGTAGGTAACTATGTGAAGGTATATCAATGGAGCGACAACGAGCTGCGAACCGATATGATTCGCGCTACGATGAAGCAGGTCGAAGGCGATCTGCAGGCAAGTCGGTCGGTAGTGCGTTGTCATCGCGCCTTTCTGGTCAACCTGCAGCAGGTCGAGCAGATTGTCACCCGATCGGGAGCGATGCATCTGCTCATCAGGCACAGTCACGACTCCATTCCCGTGTCGCGCAGCAACGTCGCACAGGTGAAGGAGGCCATCCAATTGTTAATTGTTAATTGTTAATTTACATTCAGCTCCCCTCCCGTGTGACTGATGGGAGCGTTGTCGGTGTCGAGACCTTCCTCGGGGAAGCCTGCCGTGGTGCGTGCCGTGACGCTGCCGCCCGTCTGGTAGTAGGTGGGCTGACCTTCCAGCTCCTTGGCACGCTGTGAATCGAAGTTTTTGGGTATGGAGGTTGCCCAGGGTTTGAGTTGGCCTCCGTTGATGTCGATGCCATCGTTGTGGGAACTCACGGCATTGACGATGCCGCCATTCACGGTCATTGTCATCAGGGCGTTGATGGCATCGTCGTAGGCTTCCACGTTCAGGATGCCGCCGTTGATGATGATGTCCCTTTTCGATTCGAGGCCTTCAGCTCCCGGTGTGCAGGTCGATAGTGTGATGGTGCCGCCTTCGATGAGGATGGTGCCCTGTGCCTTGATGGCCTTGGTTGTGCCCGAGAAGTCGTAGCGCTCGAAGCCGGGAGGTGGAAGGGGAGGGGTTTGAGAAGTTTGAGAGGTTTGAGGGAGACCCGGACCCTTGCCCAACCATACCGACTGGGGAAGCACTTGCATGTGCTCGGGTTGTCCGCTGGTAGTGATGGTGATAGTCGGGTCGTCCTTGATCTTGAGGTTCCCGTCGATGTTGATGCCCTTGTGTCCTGTTCCTTGAGCGACGATGGTGAGTGAGCCGTCGCCGCCGATGGTGAGGTCACCAGCGGCTTCGATGCCCGCATCGCCGAGGGTATTCTCGGTGTCGTCGGCCAGGTTCAGATAGGTCGGTTTTGTGCCCTTCAGCACCAGGGCTGCGTCGGTAGGGTTCAGCAGCTTCAAGCCTTCGAGCAGGACGAAGGTCCTTTTCGCTGCGGTGAGTTCGAACTGCCCGTTTGCACATTCTCCACTCAGGTGAATCTTCAGACTCTTGCCCACGGTCTCGTTGGCGGTCATCGAGAGGAAGCCCCGGTCGATGGTCCATTTCAGACCTGCCGAGCCCTCGCCTCTGATGCCGACACGTTCTCCGTTCCATTCCACGTAGATGTGTTCCGTCACCTTGAAGCGCGACGAGAACATGAGTATTGCTGCGATGAGCGCGGCTATGATTGCCAGTGCGGCTATGGTTTTCTTCATTTGTTCTTTAATCTTTTTCTAAATGCGGCGCAAATATAAGGATATTTCTCTCCACTTCCAAATATCTCCACAACTTTTGTGGAATATTCGGCATGAATTGGTATTTTTCTTCGCAAATATTTTGAATAATGCAGAGTATTCCTTATCTTTGTCCCGTCAAATCAATATCTTACTACTATGACTCACATCAAACCATTACTCACTATCGCCATCGTATCGTTGGCTTCATTTGCCATGGCTCAGACGGAATCCGTCGAACAGATTTACGAAAGGTACGACATAATCACGGAGGCAGAAGAACCCGATACGGCAGCAATTCGTGTACTTATCGAAGATTGGGAGAAGGATTCTCCTAACGATGCAGATCTCTTTTATCTACGATTCTTTTACCAATCCTCGAAAATAATTCAGGAAGGAAGGAATTTGTCTGTTTCGCCACAAAAAATGGGTGACTATATGGGTCTTCAATTTGTAAAGGATTTCCAGCCTGGAGCTTTCGATTCGGCCTTTGAAATCCTTGACGAAGGTATTGCCAAATATCCGAACCGCTTGGATCTCCGACTAAATCGTGTATATACATTATTTATTAGTCATGAGAATGACAAGGCACTTGAGACGCTCCTTCAGACAATCTCTTACTCCAAGCAAATCAAAGAGAATTGGCTCGTCAGACACGACCTGCCTCTCGAAGATGGATTTGAGGAATTCGAGCTATACATGAATGAGGAAATTGGATCCTTTTGGAATTCCGACGATTTTGCGAATGCCATGACCTACGTCGAAAGCTTCATCGCTGCCTATCCTCAAACCTTTATGTTCCGAACCAATCATGCAGCCATTCATGCAGCAATGGGCAACACCGATCAAGCCATCGAAGAGTTTCTTTTGCTTGAGAAAGAGAATCCCAAGGAAGGATACTGCATCATCTCCTTGGCACAATTGTACGCCGATTCCGGCAATGAAGATAAGGCCAGGGAATACTGCGACAAGGCCATCGCCATTGATGAACAATATTCACCAAGGACGGAGGATATCATGAGGAGATTCGAAACCGTCAAAGTGGATTTCGATGAGATCAAAGAATATATGAAGGATCATGAAGCAGACTATCGCGACATCGAGAAAAGGTTTATTGAAGGAGATCCAAGAATGAGTCTGCGCGATCTCAGCATCGTCTATTTCGGACATGCGCTTACTCCAGAATGTAACAGCACACAGCTTTGGGACATCAACGCCGACAGCCTTCTGCGAAATGAGAAATACGAGGAGCTCCTCAAAGTCTGTGAAGAAACGCTTGAAAAGCATCCGGCAAGCCTTGCTGCAAACCTATTTGCATCAATGTGTTCCGAACATCTGGATAACCCTAATGGAGAACTCTACTACCTCAGATGTTCCCAGATTGGACGCATGATTTATGAAGGAGCAGGCCGATTGTTTGATTTAGGAGGAACCGACGATTCAGATTCAAAAGAAAAAGAGGGTGATGCCGACAGCGACACTAATGAAAGTAACCCAAGGATTTACAAAATCCTTTGGCGTGCCGACGAGAATGCTTTCGTCGATTACATGCTCAGGGACGAAGACAAGAAAGAGGGACTTTATTTCACCGAACCCGTTTACTTCATCGAGAAAGATTTCTAATACTACTAGAGATGGATGAGGTGGAGGTGAGCGTGAAATTCAAACTCCCAAGAGATTGGCCAGCAAGTAAGGTTTTGGGGAATGTCTTGACAAATAAAAATGAAAAAACAAAAAAAGAAAAAAAGATTTTCCAATTGTACCAATAATCTATAATAATCACTTTGAATATTCTGTCGGCCGTCACGATGCTTGCGCAAAATGCGGAAGTATTCTGTCGGCCGTCGGAGTGTTTCCGAAGTTGTATAATGTACTTTGTCGGCCGTCATAGTATTCCATCCTGCAGCATAAGGTATTCTGTCGGTCGTGAGAGTACTCTTTTCTGTAGTATCGCGCACTCTGTCGGCCGTCACGATGCTTGCGCAAAATGCGGAAGTACTCTGTCGGCCGTCGTAGTGTTTCTGCAGTTGTAGCAAGTACTCTGTCGCCCGTCATAGTGCTCCATCCTGCAGCATTAGGTACTTTGTCGGCCGTGAGAGTACTCCTTCTCGTAGCATAAAGTACTCTGTCGGCCGTTAAGATACTTGCGCAAAATGAGGAAGCATACTATCGGCCGTCAGAGTATTTTCTCCAATTATTTTGCAAAAAAAATTTTTGAAGAAACATAACAAGTTAGGAGAATGCTTGTTCAAAAACGGAATAAGCCTTGGGAATCAATTAATTACATACTTAATTTAGACGATAACAATGCATACAGCCCCACGAAATATTTTTTTATTTTTTTTTTTTCTATTTTTTGTTTGGGGGACAAATAAGTTTAGGGGGTTGTTGTTATCTTATATTATATATAAATATATATACATATATAATACATATATATAAATATATATACGCGCGCAGACTTTTTGATGAAAAAAAAAAGAAAAAAATTTTTTGAGCAAATCTTCAAGATGCAGATTCGATATACTCGTTGAAAATCAAGGCTTTGAACGTATCGTTTCAAAGCCTATTGTCTTACCCTGAAAAACGTTGACCAAAAATCAACGTTATTATGGGAATATTAAATGAAAACGAACTGCAAGAAATTGCCCGTTTGGCACAGGAACGGAAGGCCAGCGGATCCAGGCTTACCAA
>Ga0310691_10002175_pt1 | contig 26955 bp, 27 predicted proteins | sample 176DNAGHGlowgp2_FD_203887 | JGI IMG/M metagenome (GOLD analysis project Ga0310691, IMG submission 203887) | Sheep rumen microbial communities from Palmerston North, Manawatu-Wanganui, New Zealand - 1766 DNA GHGlow gp2 (v2) (version 2) | ecosystem: Host-associated > Mammals > Digestive system >... | reverse complement strand
AGAACCAGTTCTGGGCGTACGAGACCGACGGGGCGAAGCTGATGTACTTGAGAATCTGGAAGTTCGGCAGGCCGATGGTGAAATTGTGCGCCATGCCGTTCTGGAAGCGGTCCAGGAAGCCCGGCTGCCCGAAGTCGGACGCCTTGAAGTTGACCTTGTTCTGAAGGGTGGTGTTGTAGCCGAAGGAGATGCGCTCGTAGAACTTCTCCTTGCCCACGCGGTTCTTCTTCTTGAACGGGTAGATCGTGCTCATCGAGAAGGTAATGTTCGGCAGGGTGAAGGTATAGGAGGAGTCTCTGGAGTTCTGGCTGTGCAGGGCGTTGATGCTGAGGTTGAACTTGCCGTTCCAGTTGCGGGACCAGGAAATGGAGGAGGATACCTGGTTCTGGATGGCCTCGTTGACGCTGCGCGAGTTGTAGCGGCTGTTGGACGGGGTCGAGAAATTGACGGAGGCGGAGAAACTGGTGCCGGGATGCGCCTTGGAGTCCTGCGTGTGCGTCCAGCGGACACCGAAGTTGCGCGTCTGGAAGAAGTCGGGACTGTCCTTCTCGCCGGTCTGGTCGTTGGAGTATTTCAGGGAGAAGTTGCCGTTGAACTTGTAGTTCACCCTGTAACGGGAATTGATGTCCACCGCCCAGGATCCCAGGGTGTAGTAGTCGCCGGTGACGGACAGGTCGAAGTGGTCGCCGAACACGAAGTACATGCCCAGGTCGCGCATGTAGAAGCCGCGGGCCTCCTCCTCGCCGAAGGACGGGGTCAGCAGGCCGGTGGCGCGCTGCGGACGCTTCGGGATGAAGCCGAAGGGGATGCCGATGAAGGGGAGGTGCACGTCCTCGATCACGAGGTGGGCGGGACCGAAGACGGTCGTGCGCGTCTGACTGATCACCTTGCCCACACTCATGTCCACGTAGTAGTGGGGATGGTCGTCGTCGCAGACGGTGTACTTGCCGTGCGAGAGGTTGATGGAATGGTCGTCCATCATCTTGATGTCGCGGCCGTGCAGGATGCCCTCGTCGTCGGTCGTGACCATGTTGGTGATGCGTGCCTTGCGGGTGTTGAAGTTGTAGCGGACCTCGTCCATGTTGTAGGTCTGTGCGCCCTGCTTCATCACCGGCCGGCCGTTCCAGACGCCTTCCAGGCTGTCATAGACGCCTTTCGCATAGACGGTTCCGCTGTTCAGGTCGTACTCCATGTAATCCGCCGTGAGTTCCATGTCCTGGTATTTCACGCTGACGCCGCCGTAATAGTAGATGAGGCGGCGGCCGCCGGAGAAGTCGCTGATGATCGAATCGGTGGCGCTGGAGAAAGCCGGCTGCTCGAGCGAGCTCTTGCCCAGTTTCGCGATGGAATCGATCCGGTGAAGCGAGTCCGCGTGGTGCAGCGAATCCCGCCGGGCGAGGGTGGCGGAGTCCGGCTGCGCGACCTGCTTTTCGATGCGGGCGCCGTAGATGGTCCCGTTCCCGCGGCGGTTGCGCCGCAGCTGGGCGGCGGCTTCCGGCGCGGCGAACGTCAGCAGCAGGAGTGCGCAGGCACAAAATATGCAGATACTCTTCCTCAAAAGGGATTTTTTCCTATATTTGCATTAATCTACAAAAGTACGTATTTTTTTGAAACGAACAATCTGCATCCTCCTGGCCTCGCTGCTGTGCCTGGCCCTTTCCGCCGCCGACGGGCTGCGGCTCACGACCGTGGTGATCGACCCCGGGCACGGCGGGAAGGACTCCGGAGCGGTGAGCCGCGACGGCAAGGACTACGAGAAGACCTTCGTGCTCGATATCGCCAAGACTCTCCGGGACAAGATTCGTGCCGCATATCCTGACGTGAACGTCATCCTGACGCGGAGCGACGACCGCTACGTGACCCTGGGCGGCCGGGCCGACGTCGCCAACAAGGCGAATGCGAACCTGTTCATCTCCATCCACATCAACAGCATCGACAAGACCTCGCCCAACGGCTTTTCCGTGCACGTGCTCGGCCAGTCCCACAAGAAGGGCACGGACTTGTACGCCAACAACATGGACATCGTACGGCGGGAAAACTCCGTGATCCTGCTGGAGGAGGACTACTCCACCACCTACGGCGACTTCGACCCCAACGACCCGGAATCCTACATCTTCATGAACCTGATGCAGAACGCCAACCTGGAGCAGAGCGTGCGTTTCGCCCAGCTGGCGGAGAAGCACCTCAAGGGCGGCCCCATCAAGAACGACCGCGGCGTGTCCCAGGATCCCTTCCTGGTGCTCTGGCGGACGGCGATGCCCGCCGTGCTGCTGGAACTGGGTTTCATCTCCAACGCCACGGACCTGGCGGCCCTCCGGCAGAAGAACGACCGCAACAAACTGGCGGAGTGCGTCTTCCAGGCCTTCAAGGAGTACAAGACCATTTACGAGGGGGGAGCGTCGTCCCAGACGACGGTGACGCAGCAGCAGAAGACGGAGACCGCTCCGTCCAAGACGGAAACCGCGCCCGCCAAGTCCGGCGGCGAGGAGGAGACGGTTTACGCCGTGCAGATCTTCGCGGTGCGCAAGACGATGAATCCGAAGGCGCCGGAATTCATGGGCTATACCCCGCGGGTCATCAAGACCGGAACACTGAACAAATACTTCATCGCCGTCGGGAAGAGCGCCTCGGAGGTGCGGAAGAAACTGCCCGCCATCCGCAAGAAATATCCTGATGCCTTCCTCGTGAAAATCGTCGGCGACACGGTCACCCGCGTGGATTGACGCAAAGATAAAAATCACGATTTTCAAGCCACAGGAACGGGTGCGACGCAAATAAACGTTTAATTCATAATTTAGAATTATTCTAAATACTAAATGTTTGAAAATGACGCTACATTCCCAGGAAATAGTTTTATAATTGCTTGATAATCAAATTATTGAAAACGGGGTGCACTGCACCTCATTTATTAATAATTAAAAACAAAAAAGTTAAAAATCAATATCGCAAAAAACTTTTTTTCAACTTTTTTTCATCCAATTTTGCATTGCGATCCGGCGGATTACGCCTGGTCGTTTTTGTCCCTTACAGCATGGATTCTCAAGAGAGACACATAGACATCTGGAACAACTGTCTGCAGATCATCGAGCAGATTGTGGAGCCGCAGCAATTCAAGACGTGGTTCCGCCCGATCCGTGCCGTCTCCTTCGAAGATTCCAGGCTGACCGTCGAGGTCCCTTCCCCCTTCTTCCAGGAGTACCTGGAGTCCGCCTTCCTGGACGTGCTGCGCCTGACGCTCCGCCGCGTGATCGGCGAAGACGCGCGCCTGTCCTATAAGGTCACGCCCGTGCGCAACCAGCCCGCGATGCGCGTGTCCGGCCAGACCGCCGCACAGCCCGTGAACCCGGAGGTGACGGTCAACCCGACCCCGTCCTCCAGCCCCAGCCCCTTCGTCTATCCCGGCCTGCACAAGATCCAGATCGATCCCCGGCTCAACCCGGTGTACTGCTTCGCGAACCTGGTCGAGGGTGAATGCAACAAGATGGGTATCACGGTGGGGGAGAACATCGCCAAGGCGCCTGGCCGGACCCCGTTCAACCCGCTCTTCATCTTCGGCGGCCCCGGTCTGGGCAAGACGCATCTCGCACAGGCCATCGGCATCGCCATCAAGGAGCGCTACCCGGAGAAGGTGGTGCTCTACGTGACGGGCTACGAGTTCAAGACAACCTACATGCATGCGGTGTCCGTGCTGAACAAGCTGACGGACTTCCTGGCCTACTACATGAAGCTGGACGTGCTGATCATGGACGACATCCAGTACCTGATGGGCCCCGGATGCCAGAACGCGTTCTTCAACATTTTCAACTACCTGCACCAGAGCGGCAAGCAGCTGGTGTTCACCTCCGACCGCGCTCCCGCGGACCTGGAGAATTTCGAGGAGCGCCTGCTGTCCCGCTTCAAGTGGGGCGTGCCGGTGCAGCTCCTGCCCCCGGACCATGCGACCCGCCTGAACATGCTGCGCGCCCGCGCCGAGCGGGAAGGCGTGGACGTTCCGGAGGAGGTGCTCGACTTCCTGGCAAGCCGCGTCCGCTCGAGTTTCCGCGAGCTGGAGGGCGCGCTGATCTCCCTGATCGCGCACGCTTCCGTCGAGCGGGACAAGCCGATGCTGGAGCTGGCCGCTTCCATCACGGAGAACCTGGTGGGCGAGGAGAAGACCGAGATCGACATCGACCGCGTCCAGCAGTCCGTCTGCGACTACTTCAACATCAGCCGCGAGGACCTGCTGTCCAAGTCGCGCAAACGCCAGATCGTCCAGGCCCGCCAGATCGCGATGTTCCTCAGCCGCAACCTCATCTCCAACTGCTCGCTCGCCACGATCGGGCAGGAGATCGGCGGCAAGGACCACGCCACGGTCCTGCACGCCTGCACGACCGTCTCCGACCTGATGTCCACGGACAAGGTGTTCCGCAAGTATGTCACGGACATCGAGTCCCAGTTGGTTTCCTCCTCCCGTTAAACGATTAAGCCGCGACACGATATGCTACAGATTGCCCCTTCCATCCTGGCGGCGGATTTCCTCCATCTGGAGAAGGACATCCAGCTCGTGAACCGCTGCGGGGACATCCTGCACCTCGACGTGATGGACGGTTCGCTGGTGCCCAACATCTCCTTCGGCTTCTCGGTCATCGACCAGGTGGCGAAGATCGCGACGGCGCCGATGGACGCGCACCTGATGGTGGTGCATCCGGAGCGCTGGTTCGACAAGGTCGCCTCGGACGGCATCCGGATGTGCTCGTTCCACTGGGAGGCCGCGGGGAGCAACACCTCCCGCTACATCGACCGGCTCCACCGGCTCGGCCTGAAGGCGGGCGTTGCCATCAATCCCGACGTGCCCGTTAGCCGGCTGTATCCGTATATCGGCAAGGCGGACTATTTCCTGGTGATGTCGGTATTCGCCGGTTTCGGCGGGCAGAAGTTCATCTACGAAACCCTCGACCGCGTGGCGGCCCTGCGCGCGGAAATCGCCCGCCGGGGGGCGCAGGCGCTGATCGAGATCGACGGCGGCGTGTATGAGGGGAACGTGCGGGCGGCCGAGGAGGCGGGTGTGGACATCGTCGTGGCCGGCAGCGCCGTTTACGGGGCCGATGACCCGGCGGCCGCTATTTCGGCTCTTCGCGGAGCCTGAACATATATTTTCCGAATTCTTCTTGCAATGACGCTCTGCCGTCGGCGTCGGCCAGCCGGCCGAACCGGCGGCGGAGTCCGTCCTGCAGGACCGGGAGTTCGGCTTCCGGACTGTAGCGGCGGCCGGTCAGCTCGCGCAGGGAAACAGGGTTGGGCAGTTCTTCCGGCCAGTCCGTCTCGTTGAGATTGAGCCCGATGCCGACGATACCGGCGAGGATACGGCTCCCTTCCAGGATGTTCTCGATCAGGATGCCGCAGATCTTCCGGTCCCCGACCCAGATGTCGTTGGGCCACTTGATGCGGGCCTGCACCCCGTGGCCAAGGAGGTAGTCCCGCAGGCCGAGCGTCGTCACCTGCGTGATGAGCAGGGCGTCGGACGCCGCCAGGGCGAAAGGCCCCTCGAAACGGTACAGGATGCTGAACGTGAGGTTCTCGCCGGGGGTGGAATGCCAGCGGTGGTCGCCCTGTCCGCGCCCCGCCGTCTGGCCGCGTGCGGCGACGACTGACAGATTGTCACAATCCGCCATCCGCCTCCTGAGCTCGCTGTTGGTCGAATCTGCGCTTTCCAGCCACAATATGTGTCCGCCCCGGTCCGTTGGTTCCATTTTTGTTACTATATTTGTCCAGCAAAAATACGCAAGATGCCTCAAAAACCCAACAATAATAACGATTCCCGGAAACCCAAGATCATCCGGATCAACCTATCCTGGCTCTATATCATCCTCCTGGTCGCCATCGGCTATATGCTCTTCTCGCAGAGCGGTCCCGCTCCGCAGAAGATCGAGTGGGCGCAGGCCCGCCAGATGATGCTGGACGGCGACGTCAAGGAAATCCATTTCGTCCGCAACGACTTCAAGGGTTCCATTACCGTCCGGCCCGACAAACTCGGCAAATATGCCGGCGAATTCGCCGGCGGCAAGGTCCCGACCCGTTCCCCGCATTTCTTCTTCCTGACCTCCACCAAGTTCGATCCCGAACACGAGTTCGGCGCCGTGAACGAGCAGCTGCCCGCCGACGCCCAGGTCAAGATCGTAATGGAGAACGACGCCAAGGTCTGGGCGAACGTCCTGGAATGGATCCTTCCCCTCGTGCTGCTGTTTCTGCTCTGGGGCTGGATGTTCCGCGGCATGGGCCGCCAGATGGGCGGTGGCGGAGCCGGCGGAGCGGGCGGCATGAACCCGTTCAACGTGGGCAAGTCCACCGGCAAGCTCGCGGACAAGGACAAGGTCAACGTCACCTTCAAGGACGTGGCCGGCCTGTACGGCGCCAAGGAGGAGGTGATGGAGATCGTGGACTTCCTGAAGAATCCGAAGAAATACACTGCCCTGGGCGGCAAGATCCCCAAGGGCGCGCTGCTGGTCGGCCCTCCGGGCACCGGCAAGACCCTGCTGGCCAAGGCCGTGGCGGGGGAGGCTGACGTGCCTTTCTTCAGCATCAGCGGCTCCGACTTCGTGGAGATGTTCGTGGGCGTGGGCGCCAGCCGCGTACGTGACCTCTTCGCCCAGGCGAAGGAGAAGGCCCCGTGCATCGTGTTCATCGACGAGATCGACGCCGTGGGCCGCGCCCGCGGCAAGAATGTCGGCTTCTCCTCCAACGACGAACGCGAGAACACCCTGAACCAGCTCCTGACCGAGATGGACGGCTTCGGCAGCAACAGCGGCGTGATCGTTCTGGCTGCGACCAACCGCGCCGACATCCTGGACAAGGCCCTGATGCGCGCCGGCCGCTTCGACCGCCAGATCCACGTGACCCTCCCGGACCTGAACGAGCGCAAGGAGATCTTCCAGGTGCACATCAAGAACCTCAAGCTCTCCCCGGATTTCGACGTGGAGCTGATTGCGAAGAACACCCCGGGCTTCTCCGGCGCCGACATCGCCAACGTCTGCAACGAGGCGGCCCTGACCGCCGCGCGCAAGGGCAAGCGCGATATCGACAACAAGGACTTCTCGGATGCGGTGGACCGCGTGGTCGGCGGCATCGAGCGCAAGAAGACCATCATGTCTCCGCAAGAGAAGCGCCTGACGGCCTTCCACGAGGCGGGACATGCCGTGGCAGGCTGGCTGCTTCCCGGCTGCGACCCGGTCCTGAAGGTGTCCATCATCCCGCGCGGACAGGCCCTCGGCATCACCTGGAGCCTGCCGGACGAGAAGGTGATGATGTCCCGCTCCGATCTGATGGACGAGATGTGCTGCCTGGTGGGCGGCCGCGTGGCGGAAGAGCTCGTCAACGACGGCGTCCCCTGCACGGGCGCGCTGAGCGACTTCGAGCGGATGACCAAGATCGCCTACGCGATGGTTACCTATTACGGAATGAGCGACAAGGTGGGCAACCTGTCGTTCTACGACCCGGCCGGTGCCGGTTATGAGCTCACCAAGCCCTATAGCGAAAAAACGGCCGAACTGATCGACGCCGAAGCGAAGGCCCTCATCGACGAGGTTACCGCACGCACGCGCCGGATCCTGACGGACCACTGGGACGGCCTGACGAAACTGGCGGAGATGCTGATCGACAAGGAGGTCATCATGGCCAACGACATCGAAGCGATCTTCGGCCCGAAGGCCGGGAAGCACGGCGAGGAGCGCCTCCGCAAAGAGGAACCGGACGTTGAAACGGAGAGTGAAGCCCATGAAAATGAGTAATTTCTGGGTCAGGACGCTGACGGGGATCGTCTTCCTCGCGGTGATGGTCTTCGGCCTCATCTGGGACCGGGCCGTGTTCGGCGCGCTGTTCGTCATCATCCTGTGGGTGGCGCTGCAGGAATTCTACCGGATGGCCCTGGGCACCCGCTTCCTCTTCCAGCAGAAGCTGGGCCTGGTCACCGGCGCCCTGGCGTTCCTGCTCGTAGCCTGCCATTGTTTCTATGGCTGGAGCCTGCACCTGCTGCCGCTCGTCCTGGTTCCGCTGCTGCTCATCCCGGCCAGTTGCCTGCTCCTCCCGTCGCGGGAAGGATTCGGGGACCTGTCCTATATCTACGCCGGGCTGCTGTATATCGCGCTTCCGGTCAGCCTGTCTCCGCTGCTGATGATGGACGGGGACGTGTTTGACGGCTGGCTGCTGCTCTCGTTCTTCATCCTGATCTGGGTGTCCGATGTGGGTGCCTACTGTATCGGAACGGCGTTCGGGCAGCGGGAAGGGGCGCGCAAACTTGCGCCCTCCATCTCGCCGAAGAAGTCCTGGTGGGGCTTCTGGGGCGGTCTGGCGTTCTGCGTCGGCGCCGCCGTCGGTCTCCACTTCCTGACCTGGCTGCCCTTCCCGCTGGTCCACTGCATCGCACTGGGGCTGATCGTGGGTGTGGGCGGCGTCTGCGGCGACCTGTTCGAGTCTATGTGGAAGCGCCAGTTCGGCGTCAAGGATTCCGGCAAGTGCATTCCCGGTCACGGGGGCATGCTGGACCGCTTCGACAGCAGCCTGGTGGCCATCCCCCTGGCTTGCGTATATCTGACCCTGTTCGGCCTGCTATGAAGATAGACCGGAATTCCAGGGGTACGCTGGCGCTGGTCTATGCGCTGAGCATCGCGGCCGGCGCCGCGCTGTTCTGCTTCGTGCACGTCCCGTGGATCGTCTGGCCCCTGGTCGCCCTGCTGCTCTGGTTCTGCGCCTGGCAGACGGCGTTCTTCCGCGTCCCCGAGCGCCAATACGCCGGTGCTCCGGACAGCGTCACCTCCGTCGCGGACGGCACCGTCGTCATCCTGGAGAAGGTCTTCGAGGACGAGTTCCTGAAACGCGACTGCATCCAGCTGTCGGTCTATATGAATTTCTTTGACGTGCACGCCAACTTCTGGCCGGCGTCCGGCGAGGTGACCTATTACCACTATTACCCGGGCGAGCATTTCCTGGCGTTCGCGCCGAAGGCTTCCGCCGAGAACGAGCACTCCTGTATCGGCCTGCGGCTCGCCGGCGGGCAGGAAATCCTTTTCAAGCAGCTGGCCGGTGTCTTCGCGCGGCGCATCGTCTGCTATGCGAAAGACGGACTGCAGGTGCAGGGCGGCGCCCAGTGCGGCATCATCAAGTTCGGGTCGCGCATCGACCTCTTCCTGCCCCTGGATGCAAAGGTGAAAGTGAAGGTGGGGGACAGTGTCCGGGCCTGCGAGACGGTGCTCGCAGAATTGTAATCCGTTTATTCAGAGAGGATCCTGTCCAGGTCGCGGCGCAGTTGCGCGGCATTCTGGAAAACGAGGCCGCGGATGCCGACGGCTTCGGCGCCGGCCGTATTCTTCGGATTGTCGTCGATGAAGATGCATTCTTCCGCCCGGAGGCCGTAGCGCTCCAGCAGGATCCGGTAGATCCGCGGTCCGGGCTTTACCGTCTTCTCCTTCCCGGAGACCACGAACCCGTCCAGCAGCCCGAACACCGGGTAGCGGTCCCGGATGAGCGGGAAGGTCTCCCACGACCAGTTGGTGAGCCCCCACGCGCCGTATCCACGCGCCTTGTAGTCGCGCACGAGCGCTTCCATCCCGGGAATCCCGTCACCCATCATATCGATCCAGCGGTCGAAGTACAGGCGGATTTCCTTCTCCCATTCCGGGAAGAGGGCCACGCGTTCCTCGGTGACCTCTTTCGGGCTGCGGCCGGCGTCCACCTGGGCGTTCCACTCATAGGGGCAGATCTCCGTCAGGAACCAGTCCGCCCGGGCTTCGTCCCCGAAATAGGGAACGTAGAGCCGGCGTGGGTCCCAGTCCACCAGCACGGCGCCGAAATCGTAAATGAGGTGCCGGATCATTCCTGTCCCGTCGTAATGAGGATGACGCCGTTCGCGCCGCGGATGCCATAGATGGACGCGGAGCTGTCCTTGAGCACTTCCACGGACTTGACGTCGCCGGGGTTGATGCCGCTGAGGTCGTCGACCGGCACGCCATCCACGAGGATCAGGGGGTCGGCCGTGCCGTTGACCGCGTCGTCTCCTGGAGAATTGCCTGCGGGCTTGGCGCCGGGCTGGAAAACGCCGCAGGAACACAGCAGTGTACAAACCAGGATAAGGGGGTATACGGGTCTCATGTAATTGTGTTTTGGGTGTCCAAAAATACGATTTATTCTCCGGAAAACAAATTTGCAAGTACAGGAAAAATGCGTATATTTGCAGTCCCGGTGCGTTGGCCGAGTGGCTAGGCGCAGGTCTGCAAAACCTGTTACAGTGGTTCGATTCCGCTACGCACCTCAAAAGAGTCTGTCGCAAGTGCGTCAGGCTCTTTTTTTGGTATAATTATTGATAGGAAGCGGGTTACCGGAGCTTCTAATTATCAAAAAGATGAAGAAGTATTTTGTTTTGGCGGTGATCGGCCTGATGGCCGCAGCTGCGAATCTGAGCGCCCAGCCCCAGCAGGGTGCCGGTATGCCTCAGATGCCCCCCGTGCTCAATCCCGAGGAGAAGACGGCCCAGATGGCCGAGAAGTACAAACTCACGGAAGAGCAGAAGCAGGCTGTCCTGGAACTGAACCAGAAGTATGACGGCAAGCTGGAAATGAAAATGCCCGAGCAGGGCGAAATGAAGGATTTCCGCAAGATGACCGATGAAGAGCGCGAGCAATTCATGAAGGAAATGCAGTCCCGTATGGCTGAGATGCAGGAAACCCAGGCACAGCTGGAAGAGAACCAGAAGGCCTACGAGAATGAACTCAAGGGCATCCTGGACAAGAAGCAGTTCCGGAAATACCGTTCCGATATCCTCCATGCGCAGGCCGAGCGTGAGCAGGCCATGCAGCGCGGCTTCGGCGGCGGATTCCCCGGTGGTGGCTTCCCGGGCGGAGGGTTCCCCGGTGGTGGCATGCCTGGCGGCGGCTTCCCGGGCGGAGGTTTCCCCGGCGGCTTCTGATCAAGCCTGAAAAACGAAGGGTCCCCGGCAGTTTTGCCGGGGATTTTTCATGGGCAGAGGATGGATTTCACGAATTCGACCATGCCCGGCTGGAACCCGTAGGAAACGCCCAGGTAGATCATGTGCAGGGCCGCGTAGGGAAGCACCTGCCGCTCGAACGCCTGTCTGTCCGCCGGCGAGGGCGCGTCCGCATATTCCTCCGCAAAGAAGTCCCAGGCACGGGCGAGCTCGTCCAGCCCCAGGTGGAACAGGTCCCGCGCACGCTCTTCGGTGTTGAGTTTCGTGAGGAAATACCACATGGCGACGTCCAGCAGGGGATGTCCGTAACCGAAATCGCCCAGGTCGATCCAAAGGTCCTCACCCTCGGGGGTGCGGATGATGTTGCTCATCTGCAGGTCGCCGTGCACGCAGGTCGTGGCGGCGGGGATGCCGTCCACGAAGCGCAGAACGGCCGTTTTTTCTTCATCGGACAGCTCCCGGCAGAGCAGGACCGCCTGCCGGTGCGCGAGGACGCGGTCGCCGAACAGGGCGGTATCGCAGGGGGTTTCGTGCAGATGGCGGCTCATCCGGGCGAAGCGGCGGCTGATTTCCTCCAGCCGCTGCGGTTCCTCCGAGATGATGCGGGAGAAGGAGCGTTTCCCGGGAATGCGCTCGAAATCCAGCGCCGTCCGGTCCCCGTCGGCATAAAGGGTCCCGACCAGCGGGGTGGGCAGGCCGAAGCGCAGTACGGCGCGCGCCACCGCCTTCTCCCGGGCGACCGCCTCCTGTGACACGTTGGCACCGTAGATTTTCATCATGGCGTCCCCGTCCGCGCTGTTATACGACTTGGACAGGTAACTGGCGCCGAACTCCTCGTATTGCGAGGCGTCCAGCGGGCGCGGCCGGCGGCACACGTCGATGAATTCGCCGACGCCGGAATCCGTAAAGCGGTCCACGACCGCATCAGAAGCGTTGATGACGCTGAAACGGCAGCCTTGACGGCGGGCCTTCAGCAGTTTGCGGAGGGCCGCGAAATGGATGGCGTCCACATCGGAGAAATCCAGGACATAGGGTTCCGGGCCTTTCATCCGGGCGACCAGGCGGCCGGCTGCCCCGGCATCCAGAATGCCCGCGGGACAGAGGATTCGATCATTCATCTTCTCGAAGTTTCTACAAATTTAGCCAAGAAGTGCGGAATCTGAAAAAAGATTGCTAATTTGCAGAAGAAAACCGTTAGCCACATTTTGCATATGAAAAGAAAAGCCTTGTTCATCGGCGGCACCGGCACGATCAGCACCGCCATTACCGCCCGTATTGCCGCAGAAGGGGAATGGGAACTGACCCTGCTCAACCGGGGTTCCCGCAGCGATGCCGTCCCGCCGGGCGTGCGTGTCATCCAGGCGGACATCTCCGACGAAGCGGACGTCGCGCGCAAGCTCGCCGGCCTGCAGTGGGACTGCGTGTGCGATTTCATCGGATTCGTGCCCGCCCAGGTCGAACGCGACTGGCGGCTGTTCCGGAACTGCACCAGGCAATATATGTACATCAGTTCCGCCTCGGCCTACCAGAAGCCCGCGGTCAACCCCTACATCACGGAAAGCACGCCCCTGTCCAATCCGCACTGGCAGTACTCGCGCGACAAGATCGCCTGCGAGGCTTTCCTGATGGAGAAGTTCCGCGAGGAAGGCTTCCCGGTCACGATCATCCGCCCGAGCCACACCTATGACAACCGCAGCGTCCCCCTGGCCGTCCACGGCCCCAAGGGCTCCTGGCAGGTCATCCGGAGAATGCTCGACGGCAAGCCGGTCATCCTCCCGGGCGACGGTACGTCCCAGTGGACGGTCACGCACAATACGGACTTCGCCAAGGGCTTCTGCGGCCTGATGGGCAATGTTCACGCCATCGGGAACGCCTTCCAGATCACCTCGGACGAAACGCTTACCTGGCGCCAGATCTACCAGACCGTCGCCGACGTGCTCGGCGTGGAACTGAAGCCGTATTTCGTTCCCTCCGATTTCCTCGCCGCCATCGGGCCGTACAATTTCGACGGCGAGCTGCTGGGCGACAAGGCCTGGACCGTGCTGTTCGACAACAAGAAACTGAAGCGGCTTGTTCCCGGATTCTGCTGCACGACCCGTTTCGACCAGGGAGTGCGCGGAACGCTGGAGAACATCCTCGCGCATCCGGAGCTCCAGGTCCCGGACCCGGAATTCGACGCCTGGTGCGACCGGGTGATCGCCGCGATGGAGCAGGCGAAGGCCTTGCTCCGTTAGCGGGCGGCGGAGCAGACAGGGCATCCGAGGTATATTCCGCAAAAAGTCTTATATTTGTAAACCTGATCAAGCAGATTCAACGATGCGCAAATATACGTCTGCGGCGCGGATGCCGCTCTGGAAATGGATACTGTGCCTGCTGGGCGGGCTGGTCATCTTCACGATCCTGTACGGGCTCGCTTCGATGACGCGGGCCCTGCCGAATCCGTGGATGCGCATGGGCGCCTATGTGCTCAGCGCCGGACTCGGTTTGTTCCTGTATGCCGTCTGGTGCAACCTGACCGAGCGGCGCCCCGTGCTGGAACTGCCCATGAACCGGCTCTGGAAGGATCTCGGCCTGGGACTGCTGCTGGGCGTCGTCATCTTCGGCATCGTCGTGGGCCTGATGGCCCTGGCGGACTGCTACCGCATTTCGGAAATCCATTTCAACCCCCTCGGACAGGCGGAGTGGTTCCTGATGTTCCTGATGGTGGCCGTCTTCGAGGAGATCATCTTCCGGGGCGTGATTTTCCGCCTGATCGACGACCGCTGGAACACCTTCGTGGCGCTGCTCGTGTCCGCCGTACTGTTCGGCGTCATGCACCTGCCCAACCCGGGCGCCACGCTCTGGAGCACCGCTGCCATCGCCATCGAGGCCGGCCTGCTGCTCGGCGCCGCATACAAGTTCAAGGGCACCCTCTGGCTGCCGATCGCCATCCACTGGGCCTGGAACTACACCCAGGGCAACATCCTCGGTTTCGCCGTTTCGGGCGAGCCCATCCAGGAGAAACTCTTTTCGCCCATCATCACGGGACCGGACTGGATTACCGGCGGCGCTTTCGGGGCGGAGGCTTCCGTACCCGCCGTGGCGGTCGGCCTGCTGCTGACCGTCATCCTGCTCTATAAATGCAAGCGCGACGAACGGTGAGCAAGCCTGAACGATATGCCCTCCTGCTCGCCCAGATGAAGGGCCTGCTGGAAGGGGAGAGCGACCGCACGGCGAACCTCGCCAATGCAGCCGCGCTCATTCACGGGAGTTTTGATTTCTGGTGGACGGGATTCTATCTGGCGGCCGGCCGGGAACTGGTGCTGGGGCCTTTCCAGGGCCCGGTTGCCTGCACGCGCATTCCTTATGGCAAGGGAGTCTGCGGCACCGCCTGGGCGCGGCGGGAGACCGTCGTGGTACCGGACGTGGAAGCGTTTCCGGGGCACATCGCCTGCAGCAGCGCTTCCCGCAGCGAGATCGTCGTACCGCTGGTCCGGGACGGGGAGGTGCTCGGCGTGCTGGATATCGACAGCTGCGACCTGGCGGCCTTCGACGCGGAAGACGCCGCGGGCCTCGAAGAGATCGCCGCGCTGCTGGTGCAACACATCTAGGCGAGGACGAGATCGAGTTCGCCGAACAGTTCGATGAAATCGGAAGAGAGCTGACCTGCGATTTCGCGGGCGGCCTGCTCATTGTGCGTACGGTCGGTAATCTGCTGCGCGAGCGCGGAGCGAAGGCTCAGTATTTTCTCATTCTTGCTCATAAGTCCTGTCTGTTAAGTCGTTCCTTTGATTCAACGATACAAAGGTAAGACCCAATTTTGACAGGTCTTGTCAAAGAGAAAATAATTTCGAAAAACAGGCGGAATAATCCCGCAAATAATCCTTGAGAGGCTCCCCGTCCAAGATTTCCACCTCCCCGGCCAGGCCGGAAACGAAGCGGCCCACGCCCGCCACGGCGCAGATGCCGGTGTCCAGTATCCAGTGTGCGTCACCGTCCGCCGTCAGGTCGCGTTCGGCGAGCGGGTACTCTTCCACCAGCAGGTTCTTGGCTTTCATCGTGAGGCGCAGGCGGACGCGGAACTCCTCCCGGCCGGCCATCCGGAACACGTCCGTCGAGCGGAGTTCGTGCTCCGCTTCGCGCGCCCAGGGACGGTCCTCCAATACCTCCACTTCCTCCATCCGGCTGACCTTGAAGATCTTGTTCCGCCCGTCTTCCAGGTCGAAGGCCTGGATGTCGATGTAGTTGGTGGTGAAGGCGAAAGGCTCCACGAGCCGGTCCCGTACCTGCCCGCTGTGGCCGGATTCATAACGGAGCAGGCGCACGGCCTTCTTCTCGCGGATGGCGTGCGAGAGCGCCTCCACGTTGGCCGCGTTGGATCCCTTGTCGATGTAGTCCGCGATGCTCGTACTGGCGTAGATGGCCGCCAGTTTGCTTTTCAGGCCCGCCTTGAGGGCGTTGGTCGGATCCAGCCTGTCGATCAGGTGGTTCACCAGGAAAGCCTCCTCCTCCGAGAAATAGACCAGTTTGTCCAGGTCCGGGTACTTCGGCGACATCTTCGCGAGGCGGTACACGCCCCCGTGGACCTTCTCCACGGCGAAGCCGCAGGCCTTGAAGGTGTCTATGTAGCGGTAGATGGAGCGGTAGGACGTATCCAACCGTTCGGCCAGTTCGTCGATGGTGTACCCGACGCTGCCCGACATCAGCGTCATCAGGCGCAGGACGCGCTCGATCTTGGGCTGGTCCATCCTATTTGAGGCGCAGGCCGCGCTCCGCGAGCTGGACGGCCTCCACAAGGGTGTCGTCGTCCTTGCCCAGGATGCAGAGGATCACGAGGATGCCTTTCTTGAGCTCGACGCACATCATCCGCATCGGGGAGTCGTCCTCGGCGATGGCCTCGAAACCATACGCCTTCTTGCCGTTGAAGGGCCACTCGACGATCGGGTCGAAATCCTCGGGATCATCCTCGTCGAAGCCCACCGTGTCGGCGTAGTTGGAGAGCGCCTGGTCCGCGGCCGTGGTGTCTTCGGGGAGCGGTCCGACATAGACGTCGATCAGCGCTTCGTCGGTCTGCTTCCTGTCGTTCGGCAGGTGGCAGGACAGGTGCGTGATCTCCACGCCGGATTCATCGATGTAACTGTCCAGGTCGGATACCCAGCCCTGCGGGAGTTTGAGGGAAATGTCGTAAGCCATATTCTCGTTGTTTACTGATTCTCGTCAACAGACAAATATAAGGAAAAATATGGCAGAATTTCCGTACCTTAGGGGCTGCAAAACACTTTTTGACCATGAAACTATCCCGATACAGCTTCGCCGCGGCCGCCCTGGTCCTGGCGTCCATCCTTCCCGTCCGGGCCCAGGGGGATCCGGAACCTTTCTTCACCACGAAGGAACTTCCCGACCTGATCCGGAGCCTGCCCGCGCCGCCGGACACCCTGTCCGCCGCCTTTACCTACGATATCATGCGGTATATGTGGGGCAAGACGCAGCGGCCCGATTCCGCACGGGCTGCGATGGCCCGCCGCGACGCCGTGTGGAACTACGGGGCGCTGCTGGGCGAACTCAGCGAGCCCTTCGGCCTGGCCATCTCGGAAGAAGCGACCCCCGAGATCTGGGCGCTGATGACGCGCAGCCTCGCCACGACGGACCAGATGCGCGTGGCGCCCAAGGCGTTCTATCACCGGAAGCGTCCCTTCGAGCGCTTCCACGAAGCGATGCTGACCGGCGAGGAAAAGGAACTGAGCGGGGAGGGGAGCTACCCCTCCGGGCACACGATGCGCGGCTGGACGGCCGCACTGCTGCTCGCCGAGATCAACCCGTCCGCGGCCGACGCCATCTACGCCCGGGCCTGGGAATACGGGGAGAGCCGGGTCATCGCCGGCGCCCACTGGCAGAGCGACGTGGACGCCAGCCGGGTCGCCGCCAGTATCGGCTACTCGCGCCTGCAGACCAGTCCGGCGTTCCGCGCCCAGATGGCGCGCGCCTGCAAGGAATTCCGCCGGCTCCGCCCCGCAGCGCTGCCTGCGGACGGACGCGATGCATTCGTCCTGCTGACGGAAGCCGTTCCGGACGCCATCTTCGAGATCCGCTATTTCAGCACGTACAATTTCGTGGGAGACCGCATCGACGGGTATCTGGCCCCCGTCGCCCTGATGACCCGGCAGGCCGCAGACAGCCTGCGTGCCGTCAGCGACGACGTGATGCGCCTGGGATACCGGCTGAAGATCTACGACGCCTACCGGCCGCAGATGGCCGTGGACCATTTCGTGCGCTGGGCCCGCGACCGCCGGGACATCCGGATGAAGGAGAGCTTCTATCCCGACCTGAACAAGAACGTCCTTTTCCCGCGGGGCTACATCGCCCTGAAGAGCGGACATACCCGGGGCTCCACCGTCGACCTGACGCTGCTGGACGCGGTATCCGGCAAGGAACTGGATATGGGCGGCACCTTCGACTGGTTCGGGCCCGAGAGCCATCCCGATTTCTGCGGCAATCCGGATACGGGCGTCTATGATGCCGCCGCGGCGGCCCGGTCACCCAAGGGCCTGAGCGAGGAACAGTTCCGCCACCGCCTGATCCTGCGGGAGGCGATGCTCCGTCACGGCTTCAAGCCGCTCGATGAAGAGTGGTGGCATTTTACCTTGCGGAACGAGCCGTTCCCGGATACCTATTTCAACTTCCCGGTAGAATAAGGTGGGCGCTCCCGGTCAGCTGACTTTTCCCTTGCCGCCGGGTTTGTAATTGCGGAGGAAGTCTTCCAGGCGGATTTCGCTGGGACGGGCGCCGCGGGCCACGGGATCCATCGGCGTCCCGACGGGTTCGCCGGTGAGTTCGTCCTCGGGCGGGCCCAGGATCTCGTCGATCAGGGCGAATGCCTGGTCCAGCAGGTCCAGGGCATGCTCGGCCTGGGCGCGCTGCTCCTTGTCCGCAAGCTTGCCGAGGTCTTCCCGCATCGGCAGGCGCGCGTCGATGTCGCTCACGCCCTTCTCCACGTCCAGCGCCACGTCCTCCACGGCGTAGAGGACCTCCTTGATCTCCTGCAGGCGCTTGATGCTGTCCTGAAGGGTTTTGATATCGTCTGCGTATCCCATTATTCCATCAGTTTTTTGTACTTGAAGCGCTTGGGCTCCGTATCGCCCAGGCGGGCCTTGCGGTTCTCCTCGTATTCGGAGTAGCTTCCCTCGAAGAAATACACCTGTCCGTCGCCCTCGAAGGCGAGGATGTGCGTGGCGATGCGGTCCAGGAACCAGCGGTCGTGGCTGACCACCACGGCGCAGCCCGCGAAGCCGTCCAAGCCGTCTTCCAGGGCCCGGATCGTATTGACGTCCACGTCGTTGGTGGGTTCGTCCAGCAGCAGCACGTTGCCTTCGTCCTTGAGCGTGAGGGCCAGGTGGAGGCGGTTGCGTTCACCCCCGGACAGCACGCCGCATAGCTTTTCCTGGTCGGCGCCGGAGAAGTTGAAGCGCGATACCCACGAGCGGGCATTGATATCGCGGCCGCCCAGGCGCACCCACTCGGAATTGCCCGCGATGGTCTCATAGACCGTCTTGTCGGGGTCGATGCTCTTGTGCTGCTGGTCCACATAGGCGATCTTGGCGGTGGGGCCGATCTCGATCGTGCCGCTGTCGGGCTGCTCGATGCCCATGATCAGGCGGAAGAGGGTGGTCTTGCCGGCGCCGTTGGGGCCGATCACGCCCACGATGCCGGCAGGCGGCAGGACGAACGACAGGTGCTCGAACAGCAGCTTGTCGCCGTAGGCCTTGCTGACGTCGTGGAACTCGATGACCTTGTTGCCCAGATGCGGGCCGTTGGGGATGTAGATTTCCAGCCGGGCCTCTTTCTCCTTCGCATCCGCGGAAGCCAGTTTCTCGTAGGCGCCCAGACGGGCTTTCTGCTTGGCCTGACGGGCCCTGGGGGCCATCCGGACCCATTCCAGCTCGCGCTCCAGCGTCTTGCGGCGGCGGCTTTCCTGCTTCTCTTCCTGCGCGAGGCGCAGGCTCTTCTGCTCCAGCCAGGAGGAGTAGTTGCCCTTCCAGGGGATGCCCTCGCCGCGGTCCAGCTCGAGGATCCAGCCCGCCACGTTATCCAGGAAATAGCGGTCGTGCGTGACGGCGATCACCGTACCCTTGTACTTCTGCAGATGGGCCTCCAGCCACTGGATGCTCTCGGTGTCGAGGTGGTTGGTGGGCTCGTCCAGCAGCAGCACGTCCGGTTCCTGCAGCAGCAGGCGGCACAACGCCACACGGCGCCGCTCGCCGCCGGACAGGGTGGCCACCTTCGCGTCGGAAGGCGGGCACTGCAGGGCGTCCATCGCGCGCTCCAGCTTGGCATCGATCTCCCAGCCGTCGTGGTGCTCGATGAGTTCGGTCAGCTCGCCCTGGCGCTCGATGAGCCGGTTCATCTCGTCGTCGTCCATCGGTTCGCAGAACTTCAGGCCGATCTCGTTGTACTCGGCGAGCAGCCCCATCACCTCCGCGACCCCCTCCTGGACCACCTCCAGCACGGTCTTGTCCGGATCCATCTGCGGCTCCTGCTCCAGGTAGCCCACGGTGTAGCCGGGCGCCCAGACCACCTCGCCCTTGTAGGATTTCTCCACGCCGGCGATGATCTTCAGGAGCGTAGACTTGCCGGAGCCGTTCAGGCCGATGATGCCGATCTTGGCCCCGTAGAAGAACGAAAGGTAGATGTCCTTGAGGATCACCTTGTTGTTATGGGGGAGGACCTTGCCCACCCCGTTCATCGAGAAGATAATCTTTTCGTCTGCCATATTCCGTTATTTGCGGGCTTTGGTGAGTTTCCAGCGGAAGAAGAGCGCGGCGCTGACCGCGATTACGGCGGCGCCGATCGCGCGGTTCCAGCCGAGCGGGAGGTTGAGCCCGATCTGGGCGATGCAGATATAGGCGACGCTGACGGCAGTCATCACGCAGGCCGGCAGCAGGGTGATCAGATAGGAGACGCCTTCGCGTTCGCGGGCGAGGAAGACCGTCACCGCCCACAGCGTGAAGACGGAAAGGGTCTGGTTGGCCCAGCCGAAGTAGCGCCAGATGATGTTGAAACCGTCCTCGTTGGCGATGTTGAACCAGAGCATCACGGCGCAGACGCAAAAGAGCGGCAGGCTGATCGCCAGGCGTTTCCCGATGGGTTTCTGGCTGAAGTGCAGCGAATCGGCGATGATCAGGCGTGCACTGCGCAGGGCCGTGTCGCCGCTGGTAATCGGGGCGGCCACCACGCCCAGCAGGGCCAGGACGCTGCCGGTCACGCCCAGCCAGCTGCGGGACACTTTCGTGACCACGGTCGGCGCGGCGTCCGAGAAGGTGCCGCCCACCTCGGCGGCTCCGCCGGCAAAGAAGAAATAGGAAGACACGGCGGCCCAGACCAGGGCCACAAGCCCTTCGGTGATCATCGATCCGTAGAAGACCGGCCTGCCGAGTTTCTCGTTCTTCAGGCAGCGCGCCATCAGCGGGCTCTGCGTCGCGTGGAAGCCGCTGATGGCCCCGCAGGCGATGGTGACGAACATATACGGCCAGATGGGCTGTCCCTTGCCGCCCCAGGTCTGGCTGCGGTTCTGAAGGCCGTCCCAGAGTTCGGGAATCTGCGGCATCTTCACGATCAGGCCCACCATCAGGGCGATGGCCATGAAGATCAGCGCCACGGCGAAGAGGGGATAGATCTTGCCGATGATCTTGTCGATGGGGAGCATCGTGGCGATGATGTAATAGACGAAGATCACGCCCGCCCAGATCAGGAAAGCGCTGTTCGTGCCATTGCCGGCGAGGTCCTTCAGGATCACGGCCGGGCTGTACACGAATACGGCGCCCACCAGCACCAGCAACAGGACGCTGAAGCACAGCATCACGGCCTTGGTGCGCTTTCCGAGATACTTCCCGATCAGGTCCGGCAGGCCCGCTCCGCCGTTGCGCAGCGACAGCATTCCGCTGAAATAGTCGTGCACGGCGCCGCCGAAGATGCAGCCCAGCACGATCCACAGGTAGGCCGCCGGGCCGAACTTGGCGCCCATGATGGCGCCGAAGATGGGCCCCGTGCCCGCGATGTTCAGGAACTGGATCATGAACACCTTCCAGGTGGGGAGGGGAATGTAATCGATTCCGTCGGCCTGGGTAATGGCCGGCGTCTGCCGGGCGGGGTCCGGACGGAAAACGCGTTCCACGAACTTGCCGTAGAGCAAGTATCCGAGGATGAGCGCGATGACGCTGATGAAGAAGGAAATCATAATACAAAAATACAAATTATGCCGAAAAATAACTAAATTGCCGACGAATAACAGACCCGCACCGCAATGCCTTTCTCCTTCTGGCTGAACATCGTGTTCGTCGTCATCCTCGTCAGCATCATCCTGATGGAAGTGGCGGAGAACGGGCGCCCGATGCGGACCCTCGCCTGGATCCTGCTCCTGATCTTCCTGCCCGTGGTCGGGCTTGTGCTCTACTTCTTCTTCGGCCGGGACCGCAAGAACCGCCGCATGGTGAACACGGAGGACATGAACCGCCTGCTTTCGCTTTCGCAGGAGGCGGTGCAGGAACACCTGTGCACCGACCCGCCCGCGCAAAGCCGGAACCTGATCACCCTGCTGCAGACGGCCGGGAACGCCCTCCCGGTGGAAGGGAACGAAGTACGCGTGTACACCGATTTCCCGTCGATGTACGAGGACCTGCTCGCCGACCTGGAAGCCGCGCAGCACCACATCCATTTCCAGTTCTTCAAGTTCGAGGACGATGAGATGGGCCGCCGGGCGGAGGAGATCCTCGCGCGCAAGTCGGAGGAAGGCCTGGAGGTGCGCCTGCAGATCGACGACCTGGCGAACCTCACGCGCCGCCGCTTCTACCGCCGGATGGCGGAGCGCGGCGTGCAGGTGCGTCCTTTCTTCCGTGTCCGGCTCCTGCTTTCCAGCGACACCAACTACCGAAACCACCGCAAGAACGTCGTCATCGACGGCCGCATCGGCTACACCGGCGGGATGAACATCGCGAAACGCTACGCCATCGGCAACCGGGCCGGCACCTGGCGGGACACCCATATCCGCGTGGCGGGCCCCGTCGTGGCGGAGATGCAGACCGCCTTCCTGGTGGACTGGAAGTTCTCGACGAAGCAGCTGCTGGACAAGCCGGTCTATTACCCCCGCATCCCGAAAGAAGGGTCCCTGCTGATGCAGGTGGCCACTTCCGGGCCGATGGGGGAGTTCCGCGTGATCATGCAGGGGCTGCTGCGCATGCTCTCGGAGAGCCGCCGTTACGTCTATATCCAGACGCCCTATTTCGTGCCCAACGAGGCGATGATCGCCGCATTGCGGGGCGCGGCCCTGTCGGGCGTGGACGTCCGCCTGATGCTGCCCCGCCGCGGCGACACCAATTTCCTCGTCACCCTGGCCGGCCGGTCGTATGTCTCGGACGTGACCGCCGCGGGCGTCAAGGTGTACCTCTACGAGCCGGGCTTCCTGCACGCCAAGACCATCGTCGCCGACGACAGCGTGGTATCGATCGGCTCCGCAAACCTGGACATCCGCAGTTTCGAGCAGGACTTCGAGATCAACGCCTTCATATATGATAAGGCGCTCGCGCGCGCGATGCGTTCGCAATTCCTTGAAGACCAGCACGCCTGCCGGCCCGTGGACCCGGCCGCCTGGAACGCCCGGCCCGCGTTGACACGCTTCTGGGAGTCGTTCGCCCGCCTGTTTTCCCCGCTGCTGTAAATTTTTTAAAAATTTTTAACAACGTGCCGGATTAATTTCTATCTTTGCGGCGGAAAACGTTTTAAACCATTTGATATGAAAAAGATTCTTTCTTTCGTGACTATCGCCGCCATGGCGGTGATGGTGCTCTCTTGCAAGAATGAAGGCAAGGGCAAGGATGAGGTCAAGGACGCTGCCGAAGAGGCTGTCGAGGCCGTCGAGGGAGCTGCCGAGGAAGGCGCTGAGGCCGTCAAGGACGCTGCCAAGGACCTGAACGACGCTGCCAAAGACGCTGCCAACCGCGCCGGCGATGCTATCGAGAAGCTCGAGGACATCAAGCCGTACGCCGCCGTCGAGGTAAAGCCTACGTTCAACGGTGGTGACGATGCCGCTTTCGTCAAATATCTCCAGCAGAACATCAAGTACCCGCAGTCCGCTCTCGACAATGAGGAGCAGGGTACCGTGCGCGTGGCCTTCGTCGTGGACGCCAATGGCAAGATCCGCAACGCCAAGGTCGTGAAGGGTGTCTCCGAGGCGCTCGACGCCGAGGCGCTCCGCGTCATTGAAAGCGCTCCGGACTGGACGCCGGCCAAGCAGGACGGCAAGAACGTCCCCGTGACCTTTACCGCCCCCGTTACTTTCGCGATCAAATAAGGATTTCGCGGAATATCCCGTACAGGGCCTCCCCGGTGCTTGCGTTCAAGGCAAGATCCTCCGGGGAGGCTCCTTTTTCTGCCGTGTTGCCGCCGCACAGGTCCACCCCCAGCAGCGGGCGGAAGCCGGCGACGCGGCGCAGCGCCCGCGTCAGTTCCGGAAGCGTCATCCCGCCCTGGTCCCAGTCCGTCCGCGCGAACTCCGGGGACAGGACGTCCAGGTCGACGGACAGATAGACCGGCAGCAGCGGAAGCTCCTCCAGGGCGGGGAAGTCCGCCGACGAACGGATCCAGACGTCCGTGTGGCAGCAGGGGAGCCGGCGCGCCGCAGCCACCCACCCGCCGCAGCTGAGCAGTTCGCCGCCGAAGGCGCCGGCCTGGTCGTCCGGATGGTTGTCGAACAGGACCAGGGAGAACGGCTCGCGGAGCCGCTCCAGCCAGAAGAGGGTCTGGTAATGATAGTCGCCCGTACCGATATAATGGAACGCACCGACGGGCAGGCCGGCAATTTCGCGCCGGATCCGGTCCGCACTTTCCGCCGAACAATAGCAATTCGTACCCTCCAGATGCGAGAAATCGACATTTATCCGCTCCATAACAGCGTAAAATTAAGAAAAATCAAAAAAAAATCCTATATTTGTTGAATTGAACACGGTTTTGTAGAATGCCCGAAACAGGACTTGCCCCGCTGGATCCCGAGAAGATCTACTACTCAATGGACGAGTTGACGCTCGACACCGAGGAGGGTCCCCAGACGCTCCGCCTGGGCGCCTGGCTGAACGTGGACCCGGTCCGGATCCACCGGATGATCATGCGCGACAAGGTCCTGCAGGTCGATCAGATGGAAGTGTACAATCCGCTGGTCAGCAAGCTCCGCCGAGCCGACCCGGACTATTACAAGAAATTCATGGGCCTCCGCCTTGTCATCGACTATCCCGGCTACAGTTCCGGCATCCTGGCCAAGATCCCCTTTGAGAACGACCCCGTAGGCTTCTACAAATGGTGGCGGAAGGGCCGCCACGAAGACAAGGTCTATCTGTCCCTGGGCAACCAGGTCCGGCTTTTCCAGAAAGTGGCGATCATGGACCCCAAGATGATTCTCAAGAAAGACCTCGAAATCCTGAAATAAACTAAAACAACAGCAATAGCCAATATGGACAATCCTTTGAAGAAGACTTGTCTGCACGACCTCCACGTGGGGCTCGGTGCCAAGATGAGCCCTTTCGCCGGTTTTGACATGCCGATCCAGTACAGCGGCATCATCGACGAACACAATGCGGTACGCCACGCGGTCGGCGTGTTCGACGTTTCCCACATGGGGGAGATCTTCGTCAGCGGCCCCGACGCGGAGAGTTTCGTCAATTACGTTTTCACCAACGACATCCGCCCGATGGTCCCCGGCCAGATCCTCTACGGAATGATGCTCTACCACGACGGCGGCACGGTGGACGACCTGCTCGTCTACAAGGAATTCGAGCCGCAGCACTACCTGCTGGTCGTGAATGCCTCCAACGTGGACAAGGACTACGCCTGGCTGCGCGAGCAGTCCGAGGCCTTCGACGTCAAGGTCGAGGACCAGTCCGAGGCCTGGGGGCAGATCGCCGTCCAGGGCCCCGGGGCCGAGACGGCCGTCAAGGACCTGCTCGGATTCCCGGAAGCGGCGGACATCGCCTTCTACAACTTCCTGGACCTCGAGCGCGACGGCGTCCGCGTGATCCTCAGCCGCACCGGCTATACCGGCGAAGACGGCTTCGAGATCTACGCCGCGCCGGATTTCATCCGCGCCTGCTGGCAGAAACTGATGGACGGCGGCGTGAAGCCCTGCGGCCTGGGCTGCCGTGACACGCTCCGCTTCGAGGCGGGCCTGCCGCTCTACGGCGACGAACTGACGGCCGACATCTCCCCGGTGATGGCCGGGCTCGGGATGTTCTGCAAGCTGGACAAGCCGGAATTCATCGGCAAGTCTGCCCTGGAGGAGCAGAAGTCGCTGGGCGTGGCCCGCAAGCTCGTGGGCATCGAACTGGAAGACAAGGCCGTGCCGCGCAACGGCTACCCGGTGGAACTGGAAGACGGTTTCGAGGTGGGCGTCGTGACCACGGGCTACCACTCCATCTCCCTGGAGAAGAGCCTCTGCTTCGCCCTGGTGGACAGCGCCTACGCCGCCCTGGGCACGCCGCTCTGGGTCCGCGTGCGCAAGCGCAGCTTCCCCGGCATCGTGGTCAAGAAGCGCTTCTATCAGACCAAGTACAAGAAATAACCACTAAAACATATTATCTATGAGCAAGATTGCAGAGGGACTCCTCTACAGCGAATCCCACGAATGGGTCAGAGTCGATGGCAACGTGGCCATCATCGGCGTTTCCGATTTCGCACAGGCTGAAATGGGGGACATCACCTATGTCGAGATGCCCGACGTCGACGACGAAGTGTCCGCCGGCGAAGACTTCGGCGCCCTGGAAAGCGTCAAGACGTCCAGTGAACTCGTCGCCCCCGTCTCCGGCCGTGTCGTCGCCCGCAACGACGAACTCGAAGACAAGCCCGAACTGATCAACGAAGATGCCTACGAGGCCTGGATCATCAAGGTCGAGATGTCCGACAAGAGCGAGCTCGACAAGCTGATGAACGCCGCCGCTTACACCAACATCGCCGGTTAGGGACATGGGAGCATTCAGCTATTTTCCTCACACTGAGGAAGATATCCGCGTAATGCTCGAAAGGATCGGTGTCGGGTCGATGGATGACCTCTATGCCGATGTCCCTGCGGATTTCATCTATAAAGGGGAGTACGACCTGCCGTCCGCGATGAGCGAACAGCAGGTTCGTGACTTTTTCGAGAGCCTGGCCTCCAAGAACACCCGCCTGAAGGTATTCGTGGGCCAGGGAGCCTACGACCACTACGTGCCGTCCGTAATCCCGTACATCACTTCGCGCAGCGAATTCCTGACCGCCTACACGCCGTACCAGTGCGAGATCTCGCAGGGCACGCTCCGTTACATCTTCGAGTGGCAGTCGATGATCTGCCGGCTCACCGGCCTGGACTGCGCCAACGCCTCGATGTACGACGGCCCCACGGCTGCCGCGGAAGCCATGCGCATGTGCGTGGCCAGCGCCAAGCGGCGCAACTCCGTCCTGGTGTCCGCCCGGCTGCTGCCGAACGTCATCGAGACCATCCAGACCTACGCCAAATACGCCGGCATCAACGTCGTCGTATCCGATACGGTCTTCGAGGACGCGGCGGAAGGCGTACTTGACCTCGCAGGCGTCATCGTCCCGTCCATCAACCGCTTCGGCGTGATCGAGAACCACCTCGGCCTCGCGGACCTCGTCCACGAAATGGGCGCCCTGCTCGTTGAATACTGCGATCCGTCCGCCCTCGCCGTCGTGAAGTCGCCGGCCGAATGGGGCGCCGACATCGCCGTAGGCGACGGCCAGAGCCTCGGCATTCCGCTGTGCTTCGGCGGTCCGTACGTGGGCTTCATGGCCTGCACCGCCGCCCTGATGCGCAAACTTCCCGGCCGCATCGTCGGAGAGACCACCGACGCCTCCGGCAAGCGCTGCTACGTCCTGACGCTCCAGGCGCGCGAGCAGCACATCCGCCGCGAGAAAGCTACGTCGAACATCTGCTCCAACGAATCCCTGATGGCACTCTGGTGCACCGTATACCTGTCGCTGATGGGTCCGGAAGG
>Ga0310691_10002173_pt1 | contig 26973 bp, 20 predicted proteins | sample 176DNAGHGlowgp2_FD_203887 | JGI IMG/M metagenome (GOLD analysis project Ga0310691, IMG submission 203887) | Sheep rumen microbial communities from Palmerston North, Manawatu-Wanganui, New Zealand - 1766 DNA GHGlow gp2 (v2) (version 2) | ecosystem: Host-associated > Mammals > Digestive system >... | reverse complement strand
CCGTGCGCACCGACGGCACGCACCCGGCCTTCGGGGCCGCGTACTGGCAGTATTTGGAGGTCCCCGACAAGGTGGAGGCCACGGGCAGCGGACTGTCGGTGCGGCGCACGCTCTACCACCAGCCGGCCGTCGGCGACGGGAAGACCGTCGCGCCGGTGACTGACGAGAACCCCGTCCGTTTGGGCGAGCGCATCACCGTGAAGATCGTCATCACCAGCGACCGTGACTTAGAGTACGTGCAGGTCAAGGATCCGCGGGCGGCGGCCTTCGAGCCGGTGAACATCCACGAACGCGAGGGCAATCAGGGCGGTGTATGGTGGGTGGAGAGTCCCCGCGATGCCGCCAACTGCTTCTTCTTCAGCCGCTTCCCGCAAGGCACCATCGTGCTGGAATACGATGTCTTTGCCACCCAGTCCGGCGACTTCTCCGCCGGTGCGACCACGGTGGAGTGCATGTACGCACCTGAGTACCGCGCACAGGGCAGCGGAGCGAGGGTGACGGTACGGTAACCCTTAAACCAATAAAAATCGTATCTTTGCAGCCTCATCTTAAAACCAACCATTATGATATTAACCACCACCCAAACCATCGAAGGAAAACAGATTGTAAACTATCATGGCATTGTGTTCGGCGAGGTTATTGCCGGTGTCAATTTCGTGAGGGATTTTTTTGCGGGGGTCCGCAACATTGTGGGCGGTCGCTCGAGCTCCTACGAGGATGAGCTGACGCAGGCCCGCGACGCCGCCATGCGGGAAATGGAACAGCGCGCCATGGAGAAGGGTGCCAACGCTGTGGTCGGCATCGATCTCGACTACGAGGTGCTGGGAGAGAACAACGGCATGTTGATGGTCACCGCGTCAGGAACCGCCGTGACCGTGGCGTAGAGTCGGTGTTTTTTGCGCATTTCGTAGATGATTTCGGCGATGACGAGACAAGGGTGTGTCACAATGCCCCGATGACGCATTATTATTCACGTAACAAATTCTCGTTAAAGAGATAACTATATGAAAAGATTTTCCATTATTCTTTTGATTTTTTGCCTGACGTTGAATTTCTTGCAGGCGCAGTCGCTGACCCTTACATTCACAGGGCATGATATCTACAACGATAATGTTCAGCTCACCCGTGTGGAGGTTTACGACGGCAATAAGGGTTGGTCGGAGACACTGACGTGGCCTGACACCGTGTTGTATTTGAGCGCCACGGGCATCGATGATTTTGGCACGCTCCAAGGCGCATCGGTAAGGTTGTCACCAAACAGCCCTAACCCATTCGAAGGCACAACTTTTGTGAACCTGCAGGTGAGCGAGCCGGGTGATGTGTCCATCGCGATGACGGACATTACCGGTCGGGTTGTGGGGACGAATCATTATTTGGCTTCTCAACCGGGGACCTGTTCGTTACGCGTCACCATTCCTTCTGCGGGTCTCTATTTCCTGACCGCCAGCCAGAAAGGGCAGTCTGCCTCGGTGAAGATGGTGAACCTTGGAAACGGAAGCGACTATGCCATAACGTTTATGGGTGTTGCCGAAGAAACGCCCCTGCAGACCAAATCCCACTCTCGTGGTGTTTCTGACAATCCGTTTGACCTCGGCGATATGTTGGATATCGTAGGTTATGCTATCTTTCGCGGAGAAGAGGTGAAGAGTAATCGCCTGTGGCAGGGACAGTATGAATCTCAGACGATTGAGCTCTCTTTCACGATGTCGTTGAAAGACGGTCAACCTTGCCCTGGGTCTCCGACACTGACAGACGTTGAGGGCAACGTCTATAACACGGTGCAGATTGGTCTCCAGTGCTGGATGAAGGAAAACCTGCGTGTCACGAAATATGCAGACGGCACCGATATCCCTTACGGCGGAAACGGCTACAGCTATTTTGATCCCTACTATTACGATTACGACAGCTCCGGAATCCCGTTGGAGGAACGGGGATATCTCTACAACTGGCCTGCGGCAATGCATGGAGCGTCCTCCAGCAACGCCAATCCGAGCGGCGTGCAGGGAGTCTGTCCTTCAGGTTGGCATCTGCCGAGCTGGGCGGAGTGGTCACAGTTGACGATGTATGTGAAGGACCAAACCGCCTATACCTGTGGCCCGGACATCAATTACTTCATTGGCAAGGCGATGGCATCCACGGCATGGTGGGACAGCTCTACCAAGAACTGCGCGATCGGCAATGACCTGACCGCCAACAATATCACGGGCTTCAGCGTCGTTCCTGCAGGCTACTACGGCGCGACCTTGGTAAATGCAGGTGCCGAAGCGAGTATATGGTCTTCTACGGAGCAATTCAACGAGGCCTCCACTTACTTTAACTTACTCGCGAACTCCCAGCTCGATTTTCATTACAATAGCAGTAATAGTTCTGGTTTTTCCGTCCGCTGTGTCCGCGATTGATCAAGTTCAAAATACATAAATTCTCAATATTTTCCCTCTTGTTCGTGACTTTGAAAAAAAGTTCACGTTCATATTGATTTGTACCCACATTTTTTGTATTTTCGCGGCCGTTTTTTAGAGAAATTTTTTTATTCAAAACTGTTTGAAAATGACGAATAACAATGTGAAGTATGTCTATACTTTTGGCGGAAAAAAGGCCGAAGGTAAAGCGGACATGAAGAATCTTTTGGGCGGTAAAGGCGCCAACTTGGCTGAAATGTGTTTGCTGGGCTTGCCCGTTCCGGCTGGTCTGACCATCACTACGGAATGCTGCACGGCTTATTATGCCAACAACTGCCAACTCCCTGCAGGCCTCATGGATGAGGTTTGGGCTGGCATGAAGAACGTGGAGAACATTATGGGTCTCAAATACGACGACGCCGAGAACCCGCTTCTCGTTTCCTGTCGTTCCGGCGCCCGCAGCTCCATGCCCGGCATGATGGACACCGTCCTCAACATCGGTCTGAGTTCCAAAACCATCCCCGGACTCATCAAGAAGACCAACAACCCCCGTTTCGTGTATGACTCCTATCGTCGTCTCATTATGATGTACGCTGACGTCGTGATGGAGAAATCCGAAGGCATTGAGCCCGCTGACGGCAAGGGTATCCGCAAACAACTCGATGACATGCTTGACGCATTCAAGGCCGCCAAGGGTTACAAGAGCGACACCGAAATTACTGCCGATGAGCTCAAGGTTTTGGCCGAGAATTTCAAGGCCAAGGTGAAAGAGGTGCTCGGTACCGAGTTCCCTGATGACGCGAGAGCTCAGATGGAAGGCGGCATCAAGGCCGTGTTCAAGAGCTGGAACGGCAAGAAAGCTATCGCTTACCGTCGTATCGAGGGTATTCCCGATGATTGGGGTACCGCTGTCAACGTGCAAGCCATGGTGTTCGGCAACATGGGTGACAATTCCGCCACCGGTGTGGCGTTCACCCGTAACCCTGCTACTGGCGACAACCAGTTCTACGGCGAATGGTTGATCAACGCCCAAGGTGAGGACGTGGTGGCCGGTATCCGCACCCCGAACCCGCTGAACGACGACACCAAGAACGAACAGAACAAGCATCTCGCCTCCATGCAGGAGCTGATGCCTGAAACCTATAAAGAACTCTGCGACATCCGCAACATCCTGGAAAAGAACTACAAGGATATGCTGGATATCGAGTTCACCATCCAAGAAGGTAAACTTTATATGCTCCAGTGCCGTGTCGGTAAACGTACCGGTGTGGCTGCCATGACCATGGCCCTCGACATGCTGCACGAAGGTCTCATCGATGAGAAGGAAGTGGTGCTCCGCGTGGCTCCTGCCCAACTCGACGAGCTGCTGCACCCGATTCTGGATGCCGCTGACGAGAAGAAACACACCGTCATCGCGAAGGGTCTGCCCGCAGGTCCTGGCGGTGCTGTCGGTAAAATCGCCTTCGACAGCGAAACTTCTATGGCTTACACGGCCAAGAAGATCAAAAACATCCTCGTTCGTGAGGAAACCAACCCCGAAGATGTCGAAGGTATGCGTGCTGCTACCGGCATCCTGACCGCCCGTGGCGGTATGACCTCCCACGCTGCTCTCGTGGCTCGTGGTTGGGGCAAGTGCTGCATCGTCGGTTGCGACGCTATCAAGATCGACATGAACGCCCGCACCGTTTCTATCGACGGCAAGACCTTCAAGGAAGGCGACATTCTCAGCTTGAACGGCTCCAAGGGTTGGGTCTATGGCGAGGAAGTCAAGATGATTGACGCCACCGAGAATCCTCTGTTCCAAGAGTTTATGGCTCTCGTTGACAAATACCGCACCATGGGTGTCCGCACCAACGCCGACACGCCGGAAGATGCTCAGAACGCTGTCAACTTCGGTGCCGAGGGTATCGGTCTGTTCCGTATCGAGCACATGTTCTACGGCAAGAACAGCGAGAAACCTCTCGAGAAACTGCGCAACATGATCCTCTCCGACACGAAGGAGGAGCGCGTGGCTGCTCTCGACGAGCTGGAACCTTACATCAAGGAAGCCGCTAAGGGCACGTTGAAGGTTCTGGACGGCAAACCGCTGACCTTCCGCTTGATGGATCCCCCGTTGCACGAGTTCGCCCCGCAGGGTGAGGCCAAGATGAAAGAGGCCGCCCAGCGTCTCGGCATCAGCTACGAGGATGTGAAGAAGCGCGTGGAGTCGCTCCACGAGGTGAACCCGATGATGGGTCTCCGCGGCGTGCGTCTCGGCATCATCTATCCCGAAATCACCCGCGTGCAGTTCCGCGCCCTGTTCAGCGCCACCGTTGAGTTGATGAAGGAAGGCCTGCACCCGATGCTCGAAATCATGGTCCCGCTGACCATCAACGCCGCCGAGCTGCGCCACCAGAAGGCCATCGCCACGGAGGTGAAGGAAGAGGTAGAGAAAGCTTACGGCATTACGTTCGAATACAAGTTCGGCACCATGATCGAGATCCCGCGCGCCGCACTGGTCGCCAACCAGATCGCCGAGGTGGCCGAGTTCTTCAGTTTCGGCACCAACGACCTGACGCAGATGACCTTCGGCTTCTCCCGCGACGACGTGAACGCCATCGTGAAGACATACGTGGACGAGAAGATCATCCCCGCTGACCCGTTCAACTCCTTCGACCGCGAGTGTGTGGGCGAACTGGTGCAGACCGGCATCCAGCGCGGCCGTTCCACCCGTCCCAACCTCAAGTGCGGTGTCTGTGGTGAGCACGGTGGTGACCCGACGGCTGCCGAGTTCTTCTATAAGGCTGGTATGAACTATGTCTCCTGCTCTCCGTTCCGTGTGCCCGTGGCCCGTTTGGCCGCCGCACAGGCAGCGATCAAGGCCGGAAAATAATCGTTGGATTTGATAATCCCATAATATGTCGTAGAGACGCAGTGCACTGCGTCTCTACGTCGTTTTAAAGAGTGATGTAGCCTGATTCGGATGACTCTTTGATTGGAAAATTCTGTGTGCATGGTATCGCTATCTTTCTTATCTTTGCGGCGGAAAATCGTGTTCTGGAAAGTAATACATAAAAGATTGAATTATGCTGTTTCAGAAAAATATCGTCCGAAAATATCTTGCCGCACTTCCTAAGGAGCAGACAAACGAAGCATGGTGCAAGTACCAGCAATACTTTCTCAACCCCGCCATCCAGCAGAATATCCTCCAGTCGAAGGAGGAACAATTTCAAGAGGGTTTCTTGAGAGAGCTATTCGTGAAAATTCTGGGCTATACGCTCAATCCTTCTCCCAACTATAATTTGATCACCGAACAGAAAAATGATGCCAACTCCAAGAAAGCCGATGGTGCTATACTTTTGGATGGAAATGTGTTTGGTATCATCGAATTAAAAGACCATAAGACCACCGACCTTGCGAAGATTGAGGCGCAAGCCTTTGGCTATAAGAGCCAGCATGTGGGAGCGCGGCTGGTTATCATATCCAATTTTGAGAAGTTGCGCCTCTATATCGACAACGCAGTGGAATACCGCGAATGGAATCTCTTCTCGTTGACAGAGGACGAGTTCCGCGAGTTGTATCTCTGTCTCGCATGGCCGCAAGTGAAAGCCGGAATCGCCATGCAGATGAAGAGTGCTTCGGTGTCGAACGAGGACCAAATTACCAAAGCACTCTACAAGGACTACTCTGAGTTCAAGCGCGTGCTCTTTGCCGATATTGTAGAGCATAATCCAGACTACGACAAGCTGTTGCTTTTTTAGAAGACTCAGAAACTCCTTGACCGTCTGTTATTTATCTTTTTCGCCGAAGATTGCGGATTGTTACCGCCCAACTCAATAATGCAGATTATCGACCAGTGGGAGAAACTAAAGGAGATGGACGAATACCGCCCACTTTACGACCGTGTGAAAAAGTATTTCGGCTATATGAATACCGGCTTCCAAGGCAAGAAATACGAGATTTTCGCCTATAATGGAGGTCTTTTCAAACCCGACGATGTGCTCGACAATATCATCATCTCCGACGAGCCCTTGGTGGAACACACCAAACGGCTCTCTACCTACGATTTCGAGAGCGAGGTAGATGTGAACATTCTTGGACATATTTTTGAGAACTCCCTCTCCGAGATTGAGGAGGTGACGCAGCAGATCAAGGAGGAGGCGCTTCCAAGCATGGAGAGCAAAACCACCTCCAAACGCAAGCAGGACGGTGTATTCTACACCCCGCAATACATCACGAAATACATTGTGGAGAACACCGTGGGTCGTCTCTGTGCCGAGAAGAAATCGGAATTGGGGATTGTGGACGAAGAGTATTTCTCCGACCAGAAACGCCAGAAACAGACCCGCAAACGCCTGATGGAGCAGCTGCAACAATATCGCGAGTGGCTGTTGCAGATCACCATCTGCGACCCCGCTTGCGGCAGTGGAGCCTTCCTGAACGCTGCCCTGCAGTTCCTGATGAACGAGCACAGGCTTATTGACGAAATGGAGGCAAAAGTAACGGGTTCAAACATCGTGTTTCAGAATGTGGAGAACAGCATTTTGGAGAACAACCTCTTTGGAGTGGACATCAACGATGAGAGCGTGGAAATCGCCCAGCTCGCCCTCTGGCTGCGCACCGCCAAGCCACACCGCAAACTCAACACGCTGAACCAGAACATCAAATGCGGCAACTCCCTCATCAGCGACCCCGCCATCGCCGGCGACAAAGCCTTCAACTGGCAGGAGCAGTTCCCGAAGGTGTTCGAGAAGGGCGGATTCGACGTGGTAATTGGAAACCCGCCGTATGTGCATCTTGAAAGCGTGATAGAAACTTCCAATCAATTAGAAAAGGTCGGATTTTCCACCTATAATAAAAGAGGAGACCTGTATTGTCTTTTTGTTGAGAAAGCTTTCCAATTAGCCAAGCAAAACGGATTGATTTCATACATTATGCCCAATAAATGGCTACAGGCAGGTTATGGAAAAGAACTCAGGAGTTTCTTCTTGGGCAAACGTTTGGAAAAACTTATTGACTTTGGCGATATTCAGATTTTTGAGGGCGCAACCACCTATCCTTGCATTTTTGTTGGACGAAATTCTGAACCTGCAAATCAGCTTTCAGTATCCGTGCTGACGGCGGCCAATTCTTGGGACTTCAATCATAATGTTTCAAGTACAGAGGAAATCTTCGATATTTCTCAATTCAGTAGTGACACATGGGTAATATCATCTCAAAAAGAGAAGTTCCTTCTCGAAAAATTGACGAGCAACCATAAAACCCTGAAAGATTTCGTTGGTGGAGAGGCATATCGAGGTGTACTTACTGGATTGTCAGATGCTTTTTTCATTGATGATTCCACAAAAGAATTCCTCATTGAGAAAGATTCCAACAGTGCAGAACTAATAAGACCCTTGCTTCGTGGGAGAAATATTCAAGCATGGCAACAAGTTTCAGATGACCAATATTTAATCTGCACTTTTCCCGCTTTGCATTTGGATATTGAAAAATACCCTGCGATAAAAAATCATTTGCTTTCATTTGGAATAGAAAGACTAGAACAGAGTGGTGCAAAAGGATCTCGGAAAAAGACTTCCAATAAATGGTTTGAGACACAAGATACCATTAATTATTATGAGCAGTTCGCAAAGCCCAAAATTATGTACCAGGCCTTTCAAGTGAAGCCGTGTTTCATATATGATGAACAAGGATTCTACTCCAATAATTCGATGTGGTTTATACCGACACAGAGTAAGTCTTTGTTAGCAATTCTCAATTCGAAGATGGGCTGGTGGTTGATAACGAAGTTCTGTTCTCAAATACAGAACGGTTATCAGTTGATTTGGAAGTATTTCGGCCAGATACCAATTCCTGCTGTCAATAACGATTCCTTATTATCATCTCTCGCTGACACCATGCTTTCCCTCAACGCTGATCTTCAGCAGAAGCGCAGCCGTTTCCTCCGCCGCTTGCAGGAGAACTTCGAAGGTGTGAAAATTACGGGCACCTTGGAGACATTCGACACCTTGCCATTTGCAGATTTCCTGAAAGAGCTGAAGAAGCAGAAAATCAAACTCACCCTCCCTCAGCAGGACGAATGGGAGGACTATTTCGGCCAGTACAAATCCGAGTGCAACAGTTTTTCGGAGAAGATTGCTGAAACGGACAGGAAGATTGACGGGATGGTGTATGAGTTGTATGGGTTGACGGAGGAGGAGATAAAGGTGGTGGGGGAATAGATGGTGCATGTATGCTGTTGATGAAATTCCTGTGTTTTTTTAGAAAACAAAAATCGACAAACCCTTGACAAACGGTTGGTTTTGGTGTATCTTTGCATTTCAAAAAGGAAAACAAAATTATGGAAAACAATTTTGAGTTTAAGATCGCAATTTGCGACCTTAAACGAAACCACGATCGTTTCCTGATTGTTGACAATAAAGCAAAGAATAAAACAACGGAAGTCAGTAAATAAAGACAAAACATTATCGAAAAATGAGCAAGACAATAACCATAATGGACAAATCATACACACAATGGGTGCAAAACCTAGTGAAGCGATACCGCCAGTGTCAGATTAAAGCGGCTATTAAAGTAAACGAGGAACAATTACGATTCAATTGGCTGTTGGGGCACGACATTGTGGAAATGAAAGTGGAAGAGCGTTGGGGCGAAGGCGTCATCGCACAATTGAGCAAAGATTTGAAAAAAGAAATGCCTCAAGTTGAAGGCCTTTCTGTAACAAATCTGAGATATTGCAGACGATTCTATCTGCTTTATTCACAGCATTTTGCAATTCGCCCCCAAGTTGAGGGCGAATTTTCCGACAATGTCTTGCCGTCAAAACGCCCCCAAGTTGGGGGCGTTTTGTCCGTGCCTGAAACGCCCCATCTGTATGAGGATATTTTCAAGGTACCGTGGGGACATCATAAGCTTATCATGGACAAGGTGAAAGGCGATGTGGACAAGGCATTGTTTTTCGTGAACCAAACAGTGGAAAACGGATGGAGCAGGGCCTTGCTGCTAAACTGGATTGACACAGGTCTGTATGAACGTAACGGGAAAGCTATCACAAACTTCAAAGCAACCATTCCGGAACCCTCCGGGGACTTGGCACAAGAACTCACAAAGGACCCGTATAATTTCGCCTTTGCTGGGGTGACAAAAAGACATAACGAGACGCAACTCAAAGAAGCTCTGCTTGCCAATATCACCAATTTCTTGATAGAACTAGGCACCGGTTTTGCATACGTGGGCAAAGAATACCGCTTGCTAATCGGTGATACAGAAAAATTCATTGATCTTCTGTTCTATAACATCAAACTAAGGTGTTACGTGGTCGTTGAGGTGAAGATAGACAAGTTTGACGCTCAGGATATCGGGCAGTTAGGAACATACGTTGCTGCCGCAAACCACATACTGCGAGAAGAAGGAAAAGACAATCCCACCATTGGGTTGCTGATTTGCAGAAGCAAAGATAACACGCTTGCCAAATATGCGTTGGAATCAAGCAGCCAACCAATAGGCATATCCGAATATGAATTGGAGAGATTCTATCCTGAAAAAATCGAAGGGACTATCCCTACTATTAAGGAATTGGAAACAAAACTGAACGAAATTACCGGAAAAGAGTAGTCTAACAGTTTTTTTCTTCAAGGGCAAAGGGCAACCTGTATATAAAATGACAAAAGCTACGTATGACTATGTTGATACTATATGGACAGTAATTATTATTTGCAAAGAAAATCCATACAAGTTATAATGCGCTAATTATCAATGTGTTTTTATTTGCAAAGAAAATCCACGAACAGATATCAGACCGCTTTGCGACCTAACTAAAAGAGCTTGGTGTGAAAAAAAGAATTGAACAGAAATCCATATAAACTTCATAATATGGATATTTCAAAGAGTAATATTAGGGTCATTTTACAATCTTCAAAGGTAAATATATCGTGAACGTGCTGCCTTTGCCCTCCTCGCTCTGCACCTCGATGCGGCCGTGGTGCAGGTGGACGATTTTCTTCACATAGCCCAAGCCCAAACCGTAGCCCTTGACATTGTGGATGTTGCCGTGCGGTACCCGGTAGAAGTTGTCGAAAATCTTGGTAATGGCTTTCTGCGGGATCCCGACACCTTTGTCGGTGACCGAGAAGATGAAATTCTTGTTGTCCGACAGGGTGTTGATCAGAATTTCCGGACTGTTGGTGGAGTATTTGATGGCGTTTTCGATCAGGTTGGTGATGGAGTTGGTCAGGTGGGTGCGGTCGCCGAACAGTTGGTGGTTGTCCGCATTCAGCGCGACGGTCAGCACTCCGTTTGAAGAGTTTATCATCAGGGCAAAGCTATCTGTGATTTTCTGGATGAGCTCGTGCATGTCAAGGAGTTCGATGTTCATCTTGATCTGTCCTTTTCGCAGCTGTGCTGTTTCTAACACGGTGGTAACCATGTCTTTAAGCCGGTTGTTCTCGTCATTGATGATTTCCACGTAGGAGGCCCGAATGTCCTGGTCCCCGAGCATGGTGGGGTCGGCGAGCACTTCGCAAGCCAGCGAAATGGTCGCGATGGGAGTTTTGAATTCGTGGGTGACGTTGTTGATGAAATCGTTGGTCACTTCTTGAGTTTTCTTCTGGCGGTAGAGCGAATAAAGGGCGACAAACGCGACGGTGAAAGTGATGACGAAGAAGATGACAATCAGGATGATAATGCTGCTCATACGTTTGAACACAATGCCGCGTACGGTGGGGAAGTAGATAATCAAGTAGTGCGGTGAACTCACTTTCTCGTTGTATTTCAGCAGGAAGATGAACTCGCTGTTGAGTACTTTGTCGGGCTGGGTGTATTGCGGCTCGACAACGAATTGCGAAGTGAAGGCGTTGAAAAGGGCGAAGTCGAAGCGAGAATCGACATTTTCATTGATTAAAGCTTCCGTGATCATCCGTCGCAAGGTTCCGGCATTCAGCAGCTCGGTGGTCGCGCTGTCCAACTGAATCAGGTTCTTGTCCTTGATGTTGAATGCGTTGGAGATGCCGTTTTGCGGATTTTTAGGATCCCAGGGATCGTTGTAGAGCGGGAATAACCGACGGAACGCCGCGGTGAAATACTCCGTGTCGTTGGCGATGATGCGGGAATCATTTTCTTGGAAGTAAATAGTTGATTTGATGACCCCGATGGGCTGATTGTTGACACTGTCAATCAGGAATTTGCGGCTCTGTTGCACGGAAATGACATTGGTGGTGTCAATATCCTGTTGGGCAAGATTCGCCGCATCAATGCCGTCAAGGGCGTTGGTGTCGTTCTTGATGGTGGCGTCGATGCGGTCCACTACCTCGTTGCCTGCCGTCAGCACCTCGTTCACAAAGATGCTGCGCTGCACCTTTTCAGCCTCCGTATAAAGATAGAAAATGCCGACCATCAGCGGAATAGCCGACAAGCCGACCAAAATGAACAAAGTGACGATGATGCGTTTTTTCATTTTTCTTGTGATTAGTGAAGAGTGATTAGTTAGCAGTTAGTAATTAGTAGTTAGCAATTTGGGGTAATAGTTATAGTTATTGTTATTGTTATAGTTATAGTTATTGTTATAGTTATTGTTATTGTTATTAGGTATCAGTCTCTCGCAAGTAGAACAGCCAACAGCCAACAGCCAACAGCTAACAGCCAAGAGCCAACAGCCAGCGTAGCGTGTCAATGCCATCGGGATAGTCGGAGAGGGTGGGGGATTGGGCACTGCCGAAAGGCTCCGCGCGGGTGATGTGCGGGTCGTTGCTGACGATGCATTGCAGAAGATCGGAGTCGGTTTCCAAACGGCGGTTGACCGCTTCGATGTCATCGTAGAATTCGTAGTATATCATTCCAATGGGAGACGCATAATTCTGATTCTCAACAAGAAGGAAGGTTCCTGCATCCATATAGGGAATCTGGTTCATCAGATGGACAGCCTTTTGGTATTCCAGGTTGTTGTTGAACTGGTGATGCAGGGCGATGGGTTGACTTTCCTGTGTTAAAATTTGCAAAAACGGCACGAAATCGTAGTTTCGCGGCACGAACAGTTTGGAGATGGAGCGGCAGCCGAGTCCGAAGTAGAGGTAGATGTCGTCTGCGAGGGCACGAAGTTCGTCGTCGCTCTCCGTTTCGTTGAGGACGGCCACGCTGTTGCGGTTCTTGCGCAGGATGTGCGGGTATTTGCTGAAGTAGTAATCGAAGTAACGGGCTGAGTTGTTGCTTCCCGTGGCGATGATTGCATCGAAATCGGCAACTCTCTCGACAAAAGAGATCCGTTCAGCGAATGCAGGCTCGATGCGAATGAGTTCCTGTGCGAGCACGGGCAGCAGGTGCTTGTCCTGCGAGGAGAGTTTTCCTTGGTAGTCATTGCCGCTCACAAGGATGCAGAAGAAGTCGTGGAAGGCCGCCAGGGGAATGTTGCCGGCGGAGATCACCGCGACGCGCTTACGTCGTGCGTTAGCCGGTGCAACGTCTTGGTATTGGGCGTGATACGTATCCAACGCATCGTGCGCAAGCATCTGCCCAATGGCGTACAGCGCGTGCCGGCAGAACTCCGGCGTGAACCAACTGTTCTCGCGGTACTGCCGCTCAATGGCCTCCCCGAAGGTGGCGTCAACCCATTGCGGGATAGCGAGGTTTTGACCTAACTGTTTGAATGCTTGGATGTTGTTGGTGAACATTAATGGTTATTGGTTATGGGTTATTGGTTATTGAGTTGGTGATTGGTGGTTGGTGATTGGTGATTGGTGATTGGTGTCTGTAAAGCCCCTTTCATCGTCTCATCGTCTCATCGCCTCATCGTGTCATCGTCTCATCGTTTCATCGCCTCATCCTCGTGTCATCGTCGCCACCACTTCGTCGAAAATCCGTTTCACTTCCGACTCGGGGAACTGCTCGATAATCCCTTGTTCGACAAGCAGATCCATCACACGGTGGGTCTCGTCGATATCGTGTTTGGCCAGTTTGTGGATTTCCTCGCGGGTGAGCGGGTTGCGGGCGAGTCCAGCTTTCACGGCGCATTCACCCACGGCGGCGGCTACCTCAGGGAAGAGGTCGCTGTCCATCATGGTGGGCATGATGCGGTCGGGACTGATACCCTGTCGCTCGGCGAAGTCGGCGATGGCATGTGCGGCGCAGACGGCCATCTCGTCGGTGATCTTGCGGGCAGCGACGAGCAGTGTGCCTTTCAGGATGGAAGGGAAGCAGACGGAGTTGTTGACTTGGTTGGGGAAGTCGCCGCGACCGGTGGCCACGATGTAGGCGCCGGCAGCCTTGGCGGCATGCGGATAGATTTCCGGCACCGGGTTGGCGCAGGCGAACACGATGGCCTTCTCCGCCATCAGTGAAACCCACTCCGGCTTGATGGTGTCAGGACCCGGTTTGGAGAGCGCCACCAAAACGTCCGCTCCCTTGAAAGCCTCCTCTTCGGTGTCAATGCACTTTGGGTTGGTGGTTTGACAGAGCTTCCACTGCGGATAGTAGCGCGGGTCGTTGGCGTAGCGTTCGCGGTTCTTGTGCAGCGCCCCCTTGCTGTCGAACAGAATGATGTTCTCGGGCTTCGCGCCGTCCTCCATCATCAGACGGGCGATGCTGCAGTTTGCCGCGCCTGATCCGTAGAGCACAATCTTCACATCCTCAAGACGTTTGCCCACAATCTTGAGGGCGTTCAGCACACCTGCAAGCGTGACGCAGGCGGTGCCCTGCGCGTCGTCGTGCCAGACGGGGATGTCGCACTCCTCGCGCAGCACGTCCAAGACGCGGAAACAGTTGGGTTGCGAGATGTCTTCAAGATTGATAGCCCCGAAGCTGGGTTGCACCATCTTAACGAAGTCGATAATCTTGTCGGGTTGATGCTCGCCGTTCTCGTCACGGCTGTCAATGCAGAGTGCACTGGCATCGATGCCACCCAAATATTTCATAATGAGCGCCTTGCCTTCCATCACTCCCAGTCCGCCGGGAGGCGTGCAGTCGCCGTCTCCGAGCACACGGGTGCTGTCGCTGACCACCGCCACCATGTTCGAGCGGTTGCTGAGTTGGAATGAACGGTCGTTATTGTCGCGGATGGTGGTGGAAATAGCTGATACGCCTGGCGTGTACCAGGCATTGAACCAGTTCAGACTCTCGATGGGCACTTTGGGAAGTGTACCCATCTTGCCCCGATAATATTCGTGTGCAAACAAAGACAACTGTTTGTAAAATAAAGTTTTAGCTTTCGCTTTCTGCGCCTCGTCAAAAGACTTTGGGAAGAGGTCGTCAAGGTGTTCAATACTGTTTTTCATACGATATCCATTTTAAGCGGCAAAGATAGCATTTTTAATGTAGAATGAAGAATGTAGAATGAAGAATGTAGAATGTTGAATGCTGAATGAGGAGATGGCGCATTTGTATGAAGTTTCAGGTATCTTAAGTCTTAAATCTTAAGTCACAGTTATACTAAAAAAGTGTATCTTTGCAGCCATTTAAAAAATATTATGAAAAGATATTGTTTTGTGCTTTTGGTTTTAGGCCTTTTGGTGAATGTGATGTTCGCTCAGACACCCACAAAATTGCAGGTCTCCCTTTTGAACAACCATTTCAACCATGTGAATCTCTCCAGTGCGTATGGCAGTTCTCAGACGAATTATGCCTCTGCGGATATTCTGAACGACCAATTCAGTATGACGGTGAATCTTCCCAACGACATATACCGTTTGGATTTCGGCAACGGATCGTCAATGTTGCTGGTCATCACCCCGGGTGAGACCGTGAACATGACTTTGGATGCGGAGAACTTGCAGCAGGTGGTTTCTGTGACCGGTTCTGAATCCATGAGCAAGGTGAAGGAGATGTCCTATCTTGCCCTTCATCGGAAAGAGGCCGTGGACAGCATAAACCAGGAACTCCAAAACGACAAAGACAAGCAGTATTGGTCGGATTTTGCCCAGAAATTCAACATGTATCGTCAGACGAACGATGATGTGGACAATTATCTTCTGTCAGCATTCGACAATCTGGATACTCTTTACCGTACCTATTCAAGAGAGTTGTCCAATGGGAAGCTGAAGGGCAATGCGGCATTCGAATGTGCGGATGCGGCTAACAGGATGCTGAAGAAAACAGAGATAGATTACACTCCGTTCGCAAATTATCAGGAGAATGTCACCCGCTATTATTCGTTTTCAGGGCAGAGAGTAGCAAATGCGCAAGATTTCTACCGTGTTTTTGACCAATATCAGTCAGATTTGCGGAGCAGGCATCAGGTTGCGCAAGATGCTATAGGTACGTTGATGCCGAAAATCCGTGAACTGTTGGCGGAGAAGGATTCGCTGGCGTTTAACAATCTTTGGGACAAGAAAGGCAACCAGTCCAAATGGGCGTATCGGGTGCTGGCGGAATTGTATCCATCTTTGCAGCAGGCAGTGGGTCAGAAGGCAGCTTATGAGTCGTTCATGAAGAATGACAAGCAGAATGCGGACCTGCTCGTCAGCCAGTCGCAAGGGAACGTCACCAAGGTGGTCCAAAAATATCAGGAAGCCTATAATGGAATCGATGCTTACCTGACCTCTCAGCTGAAAGAAGCCATCAAGGCGAACAAACAGGACATTGGGGTGTTGATGTTCCTGGATATTTTCCCGAGGGAACAGAATGGCGCATTGCACAACGAGGTCATCACAGCGTTGCATGAGAAATATCCTCATCATTTGATTGTGAATGATCGTTGGAATTACATGAACTCACCTGCTTCGAAGGTGGCCGTCGGCGCCATAGCTCCCGATCTGGAATTCCCGGATCCTGACGGGAAGATGCGCAAGTTGTCCGATTTGCGTGGCAAAGTAGTGCTTCTGGATTTCTGGGCGTCCTGGTGCGGACCATGCCGTCGCGAGAATCCTAATGTGACCCGCATCTATAGCCAATATCACGACAAAGGCTTTGAGGTGTTCAGTGTCTCGTTGGACAGTGACGCTGCATCGTGGAAGCGTGCCATTGAGGCTGACAAGCTGGTGTGGCCCAACCACGTTAGCGATCTCAAGAAATGGCAGTCAAAGGCCGCCGCCATCTATGGCGTACGGTCCATACCCTCCACATTCCTGTTGGACAAAGAGGGTCGCATCGTGCAGCGCGATTTGCGAGGTGCGGACCTTGAACGGGCTGTTAAACAGCTGGTTGAACAGTAATAGAGTCAACATGAAAATCTTTAAAGCGTAAGGGTGCTCCTTACGCTTTTTTTTGTCTGGTGAAAAGCAAAAAAAAGCAACAAAACTTTGTTTTGCTGCTTCACGTCACCATCTAAATGTTATGAAAAAATTTGGAGCGGAAAACGGGACTCGAACCCGCCACCTACAGCTTGGAAGGCTGTCGCTCTACCGGATGAGCTACTTCCGCAAAAAAAACAAGTGGGAGAGGAAGGATTCGAACCTCCGAAGGCTTAGCCAGCAGATTTACAGTCTGTCCCATTTGACCGCTCTGGAACTCTCCCATCGTTGTTTCATTTTATGCCTGAGCCGATAGTCGGACTTGAACCAACGACCGGCTGATTACAAATCAGCTGCTCTACCAACTGAGCTATATCGGCATAATTTTCAAGGAACGTCTCATCGTTTTTGCGGTGGCAAAGATAGTATTTTTTTGATATGAAAACACCCGTGGCGATATTTTTTTTCAATAAAAAATTAAGCGATTGAAAATCAGATTGATATAGACATCTTTTGGAAGTTGTTTGCTTGTGAAATAGAAGAAATCCTGGCGTTTTGGGTAGGCGATTGATGCGCGTTTTAGCAGTTTTTTCGTCTTTCGATGCAAAAATGAAGATTGTGATGCCGGAATTATCGGTTCGTGGGAATTGTGGATAACCGTGTTGATTCTTTAAAAATGAAGTTGTTCATCATATTAAAAAAAAATGTATTTTTGCCGCCTATTTCAAAATCAAATGCTATGTCAGAAATTTTACAAAAAGTACAATCAATTATTGCCGACAAATTAAGTGTCGATGTGGCTGATGTGACGCCCGAAAAGAGTTTCACCAATGATCTGGGTGCTGATTCGCTGGACACGGTCGAGCTGATTATGGAATTTGAGAATGCATTTGGCATTAAATTTCCGGAAGAAGATGCTGAGAAAATCGCCACAGTAGGCGATGCAGTTGCTTACATCGAAAATCTTCTTGCAAACAAGTAGAATATTTCAGTTTACAAAATACGTTTGTGATGAACCTCAAACGCGTTGTTGTAACAGGCATTGGCGCCTTAACGCCAATAGGAAATAATGTGGCTGAGTACTGGGGTAACCTTTTAAAAGGTAAGTCCGGTGCCGGCCACATTACTTATTTTGACACGGCGAAGTTCAAGACGAAATTCGCCTGTCAGTTAAAGGATTACAATCCTTTGGACCATTTCACCCCGAAAGAACTTTCGAAGCTTGACCGTTGCGCACAATACGCGCTGATCACCACGGACGAAGCTGTTCGTGACGCCGGCATCGATTGGGCGCGCGTGGACAAAGAGAGGGTGGGAGTGGTCTTTGGAACCGGGATCGGCGGACTGACCTCCTCCGAGGAGGCGGTGCAGCAGTTCATGCTCCAGGACAGGGAGCCCCGCTTCAGCCCGTTCCACCTTTTGAGGGTGTTGGCCAACACTGTTTCCGGAAATATAGCCCTGAAATACGGTTTGGAAGGCCCTTGTTATATCACGACTTCCGCTTGCGCCTCTTCAGCCAATGCCATTGGCGACGCCTGTTACGCGATCGCGTTGGGCAAGTCGGACATGATAGTCACAGGTGGCACGGAGTCGGCCATCATCGAGTTGGCCGTTGGCGGATTCAACGCCATGCGAGCCCTCTCCACGCGAAATGACGACCCCGAACATGCCAGTCGCCCGTTCGACAAGGACCGCGACGGTTTTGTCATGGGCGAGGGTGCGGCCACGCTGATTCTGGAAAGCGAAGAACACGCCAAAGCGCGCGGTGCACGCATCTATGCGGAAGTGGTCGGAGTGGGCATGACCGCCGACAATTACCATATCGCTGCCCCTAACCCATCGGGAAGGGCCGCCATGCTTTCCATGCGTAACGCCTTGAAAAGCGCGGACTTGAAGCCCGAGGATGTCGATTACATCAACACGCACGGCACATCCACTCCGTTAGGGGATTTGTCGGAGTGTCGCGCCATTGAGCAGCTTTTCGGGGATCATGCTCCCAAAATCGCCATCAATTCCACCAAATCCATGATCGGCCATCTGTTAGGTGCAGGCCCTGCGGTTGAAACGGTGGCCATATTGTGCTCCATGCGCGACAACCTCATTCACCCGACCATCAATCTGCAGCATCTGGACCCGCTTTTGCCTGAAAACTGGAATTTTGTTCCGAACGAGGCCATTTCCAAGGAGGTGAATGTGGCGATGTCAAATTCGTTTGGGTTCGGAGGTCATAATGTCTCTTTGTTGTATGTGAAATACAAGGAGTGAGTTATGAACTTGACGGACAAACAGATTCGATCATATTTCAAGAACATTTTCGGATTCAGGGTCCGTCACGTTAATTTATTCCGCAAGGCTTTGCTTCACAAATCCGCCACCGAGGTCTCCGCTATCGGAGGGCGGGAGAACAACGAACGTCTGGAGTTTCTCGGTGATGCAGTCTTGGGTATGATTATCGCGGATTTTCTTTGTCATAAGTATCCTTCAGAACCTGAAGGGGTTCTGACTCAGATGCGTTCGAAGCTGGTGAACCGGCAGCGGCTGAGTGAGTTGGCGTTGAAGCTGGGACTGCACGACATCACCACCACGTCGGGCCATATCGCCTCCAAGACTGTGCCGGGCAACACCTTTGAAGCTGTGGTGGGGGCTATTTTCCGTGATCAGGGATATAAAAGAACCGCACATATCATCTTGGACAACATATATTTGATCCATGTGGACATCGATGCTGTATTTGCGGAGAATAAGGATTACAAGAGCAGCCTTTTGATTTGGGCGCAGCACCATCGGCATAAAGTGTCGTTCTCCCATGTTGCAGAACCGGACAAGGAACGAGATTTGTTCCGTGCCTATGTTGACCTTGACGATCAACGGATATCCGAGGCGGTCGGCAGTTCCGTGAAATCGGCGGAACAGCGAGCCTCGGAGATCGCATTAGTGGCCCTCGAACAGTAGAGACGTTTCCTGAAACGTCTCAAAAAACGGTAAATCCATCCTTCTGTGTGTATTCGTATTTTATGTACCTTTGCACGTTTTTTGAATTCGTGTTATGAGAAAGATAATACTGACCACATTATTATATATAGTGTGTCTGCTGGCACCGGCGCAACAGATTGCCTTGCTGAAATATAACGGCGGTGGCGACTGGTACGCCAACCCGACATCGCTGCCGAACCTCATCAAATTCTGCAACCAGCAGCTTGGGATGTCGTTAGAGACGAAGCCCGCAACGGTTGAGGTGGGCAGTGCGGATATTTACCGTTATCCCTTCATCCACATGACCGGCCATGGCAACGTGGCGTTCACGGATGCGGAAGCCGAGAATCTTCGTAACTACTTGATTGCCGGCGGTTTTCTGCACGCGGACGACAACTACGGCATGTCACCCTACATACGGGCGCAGATGAAGAAGGTGTTTCCGGAATTGGAACTGGTGGAGCTGCCCTACAACCATCCGATCTTCCACCAGAAGTACAATTTCCCGAACGGTTTGCCCAAAATCCACGAACACGACAACAAGCCGCCGCAAGCCTTTGCCCTCTTCTGGGAGGGACGTATGGTCTTCCTCTTCACCTACGAGTGCGACCTCGGCGACGGCTGGGAGGATTTCGTCGTCCACAAGGACTCCGAAGCCACCCGCACAAAAGCGTTGCAGATGGGCGCGAACATTTTGCAGTATGTCTTTTCAAATTAAGAATTAAGATTATTCCCTGAGCAGTCCCGTCAGGGACAAGAGCTTGGTAGCGCATGGATAACCGATGAAAGAATGATGAATATGAGAAGAATATTTGTTACAATATTTTGTTTTTTAGGATGTTGTGGCATGATAAATGCCCAAAAGGACACCACAACGGTCATCTCTTATAATATCCGTTACAACAACCCTGGCGATGGCGACAATATTTGGGACAACCGAAAGGATTGCTCTGTCACTATGGTGAAAATGGAGCGGCCCGATTTCCTCTGCGTGCAAGAGGCATATTTCGTGCAGTTGGATTATTTGCTGAATAATCTTCCTGATTATGAGTATATTGGCGTTGGTCGTGACGATGGCAAGAAGGGTGGGGAGCACATGGCCATCCTATATCGCAAGGATCGCTTCGAGGTCGTGGCGCATGGCGATTTCTGGCTGAGCGAGACGCCGGATGTCTGTTCGCGGGGCTGGGATGCCGCTTGTCACCGTATCGTGACGTGGGGCTACTTCCGCAACAAGCAGACAGGAAAGCACTTATACTGCTTTAACACGCATCTGGATCACGTAGGCGAGGTGGCTCGTCGTGAGTCGGTGAAGCTCATCACCCAGCGTATTAAAGAGATCGTGAAAGATAAAAAAGCCCCCATTTATCTCACTGGTGACTTTAATTCTGACATCAGCAGCGATATCTTTGTGCCGTTGAAGAAGGTGTTGAAGCAGGCCCGCAAGGATGCGCCCGTCACTGACAACAAGGGAACCTACAACGGCTGGGGCTCCGCCGCGAACATCTTCGTCATCGACCATATCTTCTACAAAAACGCCAAACCGATGATTTTCAAGACTTTGGACAGCGACAAGTACGGACGTTCGCTGATTTCGGATCATTATCCGATTAAGGGAGTCTTTTCTAATTAAGAATGCTGAATGTTGAATGCTGAATGTTGAATGCTGAATGTCGAATGTTGAATTGTAAAATGTAGTTTTTTCAAAATTATAGCGTCTAACTATAAAAACAAACCCTTTGAACCTTGAACTTTGAACCTTAAACCTTATACCGATATGGAACGAAACATCAACAATCAGTCGGCCGGAAAGACGGCTCTCAAATGGACCTTGCGGGGCATTGCCATCTTCTTTGCTCTTCTGGTCGTTTTTTCTTCTTTTTATACGGTGAAATCTACCGAGCGGGGCGTGCTCTCCACTTTCGGGCGGATTCAGGACCGCGTGATCGGCGACGGTCTTCATTTCAAAATTCCGTTTGTGCAAACGGTGAAACACGTGAACATCCAGCAGAAGAAGTTCGACGGCAAGGAGAACAGTTACACACGTGATGTGCAGACTTCGGAGGTGGACTACACTATCAACTACGACTTGGTGAAGGATAATGTTGCCAAGTTGATGAAGAACGTGGGCGAGGATTACCACAACCGTATCGTGGTGCCTTACGTCCGCAGTGCGCTGAAGGAGAGCTTCGGCAATTTCGCTGCCACGCATATTGTGGAGAACCGCGATAAGGTACGCCGCCAAATTGAGGACAAACTCCGCGAGACTTTGAGCAAGGAGTATTTCACGAACATCCACTTCCAGCTGGTGAACATCGATTTCGATGATCAGTTCGAGACGGCCATCAAGGAGAAGCAGGTGGCTGAACAGAACGCGTTGAAAGCCAAGAATGTAACCGTCCAGATCGAGGAGCAGGCCAAGCAGACCCGCATCAAGGCGGAAGCCGAGGCCGAGGCCATGCGCATCAAGGCCACCGCTTTGGAACGCAACCAAAAGCTCGTGGAGTACGAGGCCGTACAGAAATGGAACGGCGAGCTGCCGCAATATGTGGGCAGCGGCTCGATTCCGTTCATCAATATCAAATAATAAGGATTTTACGAGGCTTCGGCGAGGACAACCGTTCCTTTGCCGGCGTCCATCCTGATGCGGTCGCCGTTTTTCAGCAGTTTGGTGGCCCCTTTCATGTTGACAATCGCGGGCAATCCGTACTCACGCGCCACGACCGCTCCGTGGGACAAGGACGATCCGATTTCGGTGATCATGCCGTTTACGATCGAGTAGTACGGCGTCCAGCCGATATCCGTGAACCGCGCCACCATGATTTCCCCTTTTTGTAGTTTGTTGGCATCGTCGATGGAATAAACGACGCGCACAATTCCCTCGCATTCCCCGTTGGAGACGGGAACGCCCTTCATCACACCGTCATTCTGCCCCACGTCGAAGACATCCGCTGTGGGCTTTCCGATATAAATATCATCAAAAGAGAGGTTTTCCTGAATGGCGTATGCTTTTCGTCTTCTCTCGGCAACAGCGAGTAGGGTAGTGTCGCCGTCAATGAGTTTGCCAATCTCTGTGTGCGTCAGAAAGTAGATCAAGTCCGTGTCAGTCAAGATATTGGCATTCACCATCAGCTTGGCTAAGCGTGCGTACTGCTGTTTGAAAAGGTCGATGATTTGAATCAACTGCGATTTCGTGTATTCGCGGTCCACCACCGCTTGTCTGGCCCTCTTGGCAAAAATGATGGAAGCCCGTTTTAACAGCGGGTTCCTGATAAAGGCAAATTCTTTACGAAGGTCTATCTTTTCTTCACTTTGAACGAGTTTCATGGGGGAATTGATGATGCTCTGCAGGTAATTCATCAGCGGAAGCTCGTCTTCTCTCCACGGCTTGTTCCTCATCTCCGCCTCCTTGATGCAGCGGTGGCCGTGACGCGCCAGAAAATCCTGATACTTGGCGTTGGTCTCCGCGTCGTTTTTTATGAATTCCAGCAATTCGCCAGCACTGAAATCCACAGCTTTGGGCTCGCGCTTTTTGATTAATGCCGCCATCTCCTGCAAACACGATAGAATATCGGCACTCTCGATGTTGGGGATGTTGGTCAGCAGATGCGACAGGAAAGACTGATACTTCTTTTTGTCCGGGAAATACTTGTCCAGCATCATGTACAGGGTGCTGGTGGCGCTGCCGGAAGACGAGGAGGAAGCATAATGGTAGATGAGACTCTCGTCCAAGTAGGCGAGATTGTAGTCGATGCTTCGATAAAGTTCTTGGTATGAAGAGGTTTCGGCAAAGTGGACTTTGGTCAGCATCGTGTCGAAACGTTTCATTGCGCGCCTGCCGGACATCACATAGCGCAGGAATTTCACGGAGTTGATGACGCGGACTATCGGATTGGAGAACTTGGCGGTGATGAGAGGGTAGTCGTGGTATTCGCCCATGATGGACAGGTTCATCGACTGAGGATTGGCGATTCCGACCTTCGTATACATGTTGTAAAGCAGATTCATGTCGAAGAACAGATGACCCGATATGGAGGAAATCAGTCGCAGCGGTTTTTCTTCGTATGGAGAGCTATATACACCGGCTTTGTAGAGCATATAGCGCATGCCGTAGTCGATGGCTTTCGCGGAGGTGGACAGCGTCAGTGGTGTGACAGCACCCGGCATCATCTCTCCCACATTTCGTTTGGTAAAGAGATGTCCGCTTAAGTCATCGTCGCGGTCAAATTCTTCAATGTCAATGATTTCTGTCGTGATGGGACGCATTTGCAGCAGGTAGAGCTGTCCGTTGTGGATGGCCCATTCCAGATCTTTTTCTTCCGAAAAAACCGTCCGGATTTTCTTCCCGGTCTCATAGAGCCGTTTGATTTCGTCTTCGTTGAGCAAGTCGTCGCTGCAAGGACGGTAGTATTTGCGGGATATCTCGTAGCGGTGGGCGGTGACTTGACCGGAAACCAGATTTTCTCCTTGCCCGCTGACCGCTTCAATGAGGATGGCTGATCCGTTGTTCGGACCGGCGGTGAAAAGCACTCCCGCCTTGTCGCTGTCAATCATTTCCTGGACGACGATGTTCATCGTGCCCTGTTTCAACTCGAAGTGGCGGGCATAATCCTCCACGCGGCGGGAATTCAGGGACTCCAAGCATTTCTTGACGCTTTCCATCAGATGGGAACGGTCCACGAATAGGCAAGTCTCATATTGGCCGGCATTGGAGGCCGATGATTGATCCTCGTTGGAAGCGGACGAGCGCACCGACACCTTTTCTGCTTTCATGGCGTCAAAGGCTTGATAAATTGCCTCTTCGTCAATTAGGTCCGTGTCGGTGATGACGAACCCTTTGGGAACGGTGAAACCGTGCCGAACCAACATGTCCAGCCCTTTCGCTTTTCCTCCAACGGACGGATAAATCTCTTCCGGGAATTGTCCTAACTGGTAAATATTCATCTTCTTATCTTCTTTAGTTCTCTTTGATTGAAATAACGTTTTTTGTCTGCGTTGAAGCCGATTTCCAGAATGCCGCGGCAGGTTTTGCCATTGATCGTGAATTCCGCGATGTTCTCGTGCAGAATATATTGGCCTTCCTGAAAATGGTATGTGACGCCCGTCAGGAACTTCACTTCAACGGGAATTGTTCTGGAATCGTCCAGTTTCATGCGAAAAGCCAGCTTGTGGGGAATCGTTCCTTGGTTAATCTGCTGAAAATCCAAATCCGCCTGCAGCATGAAATGCAACCCTGTTTCGTCTCGGTAATGACCTACCTCCAGGACGCTCATCACGGGATAAGATACTAAGGAGTAGTTGAGCTGCTGATTTTGGGAAACGGCCATCAGCCAGAGGTGGTTGTTCATATAGTTCCAGTCTCGCTTCCCGAAGGAATGGTCGCGCACGCACGGCAGACGGAAATCTGTGGTTTTGCCGTTCAGCGTCAGTTGACCTTCCAGCACGCCTTCCTGCTCATAGTGGCATTGTCCGCTGACGTTTTGCAGCTGGCCGATAAACGATTTGCTCCATTTCTCGTTGGCGATTCCTGTTGCCATTCTTTCTGCCGGCATATCGCTCGTGAAATCAATGGGTTTCTGCTTGCCAACAAAGGTTGCGTGAAGGCAGGCCTCGTCGGTTTCATTCAGTTTTCCTTGATAAGTAACGGTCCAGTTCTCCCCGTTTTTTCCCACGTGGATAGGGGATGCACTGACAGGGAAATATTCCTGTTTCAAGGTATAAATCTTACCGTCTGTATAAACGGCGAACCAGGTTTCCTCCGAATGAACTCTCTTTCCCAGACGGGCAAAGACGGACATTTTCTCGTCGTGGGCCGAAAAATAGTAGGAATTGTTCAGCATCGCGTCCGTTTCACCTTCGAGGGAAAAGTTCTCGGCATAGTGGTAATCAAACGGTTTTTGTTTGTTCCGTTTGGCCAATGCCTGGCACATGATTCGCTTTTTGAAACCGTAAAACATAATCTAAAATTAAGACGCTGCAAATCTAATAAAAATCCGTATTAAATTTTAAGTTTTTTTAAGAATTGTATTTTGTTCAAAATCAAATTGTTATTTGTCTTAATTTGATTTTGGAAGGAAAAATAACCACTCGTTTTGGTCTCGTTTTTCGCACCCGTTGAAGCGGATGCGCGGAGAATGACATTAAAATTAAAGTCCTAAGGAAATCATGAGCCACAACGAAAATTTCGGCGATGACAATCCATAATAATATGTATCTTTCCTCTGAAATTGTAGAGACGTTTCATGAAACGTCTCTACAGCGGCAATTTTTTCTGTCTGTGTATATTCGTAATTTATGTACATTTGCCTCGTTATATCTTCAGATTCAGTTTGACGAATTTCGCAGGGACTGGATGTGTGGCGTGAAAAAATATAAGAATAGTATCATCCAATAATTCAAATAATTATGAAAAAGAGTATTTTAATCATCATGACCCTTGTGGCCCTGGTAATGTGCGGCTGCGAGCAAGATCCAAACAACCCTGGCGGCAATAACAACCCTGGCGGCGGCAACAACACCAACGACCCTGTCATCGACATCACACCCTATTTGGGCAAATACCTGATGTCCCGCCACACAGAGCTATCCATCAATGTTCTCGGCATGTTCTCCTTCCCACTCGACAAAGACCTTGATGTTGAAGTGGTCACCGTCAAAAGAGACCCCACTGTCGAAAACGGCATCATCCTCAGCAACAACGACGCTTTGTATCTGCGCGGTGTTGTCGACACCGATGGTCTCCATCTTCAAAACGACACGGTCCTTCTCGTAATAGATACCACCATTGCAAACTACCCCCTCAACTTCGGTGTCAGTGTCACCATGACCCATCCCACCATCCAGCCGCCCGTGAACGGGGTTATGGAATGGACCAGCATTGCAACCGGCAGTGCCTCCACCTCCGTACTTGGCATTCCCATCAACGCCACCCTTACTGGTGACATGCGCTATAGGACGGTCTGGAGCAACTAAGCTTCTGATTTATATCCAGAAAGTTCATTTTTGCATACGATAAAAAAACCGCCGTAAGTCACAAACTCACGGCGGTTTTTTTGCGGAAAGTACAGGATTCGAACCTGTGAGAGCTTTTACACCCTGGCGGTTTTCGAAACCGCTGCCTTCAGCCGCTCGGCCAACTTTCCTTTCTCAAAAGAGCGCGCAAAAATACATTTTTTTTCGGTATCTCTGAGGATACATGGTTCTTTTTTTCTTTTTCGTTTTTAAGGCAAAAGGCAAAAGGCAATAGGCAATAGTGAACAGTGAATGGAGAATAGTCTAAGTCTAAGTCATTTGTCTATGTTTAAAAAGCCCAAAGCTAACAGCTAACAGCAAAAACGCAGTTCCGGAAAAGTCCGGAACTGCGTTTTTAGTTAATGATTCCGAAAAACGGACTACTTCACGTTCTTCAGCACCTCCACGAGGAAGTCGTAGAATTTGCCGACGCTCTCGATGTTGACGCGCTCGACGGG
>Ga0310691_10002172_pt1 | contig 26982 bp, 25 predicted proteins | sample 176DNAGHGlowgp2_FD_203887 | JGI IMG/M metagenome (GOLD analysis project Ga0310691, IMG submission 203887) | Sheep rumen microbial communities from Palmerston North, Manawatu-Wanganui, New Zealand - 1766 DNA GHGlow gp2 (v2) (version 2) | ecosystem: Host-associated > Mammals > Digestive system >... | reverse complement strand
GCCAAGATGAACGAGGCCGGTTCCATCGACGGCGTGACCGCTGTCAACATGCTCCGCGAGTACATCGACAAGGCCTACAACGGCTACTACGGCACCGAGCGCTCCAACCTCTTCGTCGGCCAGAACGCCGCATGGGACGCTGACGAGCTCGTCGCGCTGCTCCGCTGCGTCGTCGCCAACCCCCAGACTCTCAACGGTACCGACACCATCCAGGGCATCTTCTCCCGTGAGGACGACAACAACCAGCGCCGCGTCGATATGATGCGCTTTGCCGGTCACCTCTTCGGCATCCGCGGCCTCGAGTCCCGCCAGGATTACCTCTACTTCGATGTCGACGGCAGCCTGAAGGACGCCCGTCAGAATCCCGAGTCCTACCAGGCCATGGAGCGCATGAACGCCATCGCCAAGGAAGGCCTCATCTCCGTCAACTTCATGAACACCGCTGACGGCAAGACCAAGCAGTACCTCGAGAACAACTCCGGCTTCATGCACTACGACTACAACCAGACCCAGACCCTGTACAACGATCCTTCCCAGAACGTTCTCCATGACGGCGGCAAGTACATGGCCGTTATGGTTCCTGTCGCCTGCTGGCAGGACGGCACCGAGGGCGGCCACTACATGCGCTTCACCGAGTCCTGGCGTTCCGTCAAGACCGACGGCTGGGGCATCTCCGCTGCCGGCGTCAAGGGCAATGACGACAAGCTGCATGCCGCGCTCAAGCTCATCGACTTTGCATACTCTCCCAAGGGCATGATCCTCATGAGCTACGGCCCCGACGCCTTCATCAAGACCAATCCCGACGGCAGCTATGTCACCTTCATGTTCAACGGCACCGAGATGCCTGAGATCGCCGACGCCACCCGTGCAGAGCTGTGGGAGAAGGCCAGCGGCAACTACACCAACTATGCCCGTCAGTTCCTGGGCTCCACGCTGAGCTTTGCCAAGAGCCAGGCCTTTGAGTTCCAGTGCACCACCGATGTGGGCCGCGAAGGCGCAGGCTACATCTCCAACGCCATCGCGCTCGGCACCCTCAAGCACCCCGAGCTCGCTGTCACCGAGAATCCCTGGTACATGTCCGTCCCGACCGTCCTGCCCACCACCAAGGCCGAGAATGACATGATCAACACCTACACCCAGCTCACCGCCAACGGCAGATATTCCCAGAACAAGGGCGGCGAGAACCTCTTCGTCAACGAGATCGTCGCCGGCTACGCCGAGGAAGGCATGGGCAACGCTGACGCTTCCGCCGCGAAGGTCGCCGACGAATGGGGCGGCAAGCAGTACCTGGCGCTCAAGACCGACGCCTGGAACCGTCTGCTCAGCTACTACAATGCCAAGTGATCGGGGTTTTCCGCGATCTTAAGTGAATGCAGATTCTCACGGCCGCTTCGCCTTACAGGAGCTAACTCCTGTAAGGCGGGCTGAGCCGAAGCGGGGAGGCTAACATGTATAAGAAACAGTTGACACTGCAAAAGATCCTTTGCTTTCTGGCGCTTGTCTCAAGCGTGGTGATCTTTCTTTACGCGCTTGGCATTATGACCGATCTGTATGACACGTTGTACTCGACAATGCGCAATCCCGCAGATCTGACCCAGACGGATGTCCCCGGCTCCATTGTCTACTACAACATGCAGGGCTGGAACGGCTATTTCCTGCACTGGTCCATCGCCCTGATCCTGCTGGCGTGCCTGCTGTTCATCACGAACACCCATGTCCGCCGCAGATACTACATCGGCAACTACATCTCCATCGCGGCCTTTGCCGCGGCGAACATCTACCTGGCGATCGATTCCCACAGCTATATCGAGCTGTTCAAGGCCCGCTGGCAGCAGGTCGATTTTGAGGCACTGCGCGCCCACGCCGACCTGTGGAAGACGGCCTATACGGAATCCACCTTCTGGTTTGACATCCACTACGCGGTCTTCGCGCTGTCGGTTATCGTGTCTGTGGGTCTCATCGTCTGCGCGATCTGGAAGGTGCGCCTGATGAAGGAAGAAAAGCAGCTCATCGCAGCTGGGAAGGGAGCGACCGCATGAACGACGATAAACAGGTACGGCTTGACCGCATGCGCTACACCAAGAACACGCTCGCCTCGGGCCTTGCGCTGCTGTCCATCCTTTTCGACGTGTTCTTCTTTATCAGCATCTATGAGTCCAACGTGGGCTCCTGGTACTACAACATCCTCATCGGCGCCTCGATCCTGTATAACCTGATCTTCCTGCTGGCAGCATTTCTGTGCTCCGAGGGCATCAAGAACTACAAGATCGGCTACTCCTATGTCATGATCGCGCTCGGCATCGGGCAGATCATCCGCATCTTCATCTATCCCGTACGCGCGCACGGCGCTTCCGTCACCATCCAGGAACAGGCTGTCACCGTCATGGAGAACCCGCAGTTTATCCGCTGCGTACTGTATCTGGCGATTTCCGCCGCGTGCCTGTTTGTGGGCGCTTTTGTCGGCATGACCCGTTCCAAGCAGCTCAAGGCGCACCTCGCGTCCCTGGGCGTCACGGCATAAAGGAGGGGAAGAACGTATGGCACAACTGAATGTACAGCATGTTGACAAGATCTATGACAACAACGTGCAGGCGGTCTTCGACTTCAACCTTGACGTCAAGGACGGCGAGCTGATCGTTCTGGTCGGCCCCTCCGGCTGCGGCAAGTCCACCACCCTGCGCATGATCGCGGGCCTGGAAGACATCTCCGCCGGTCATCTGCTGCTCGACGGCAAGGACATCACCCAGACCCCGGCTAAGGATCGCGACATGGCAATGGTTTTCCAGAACTATGCGCTCTACGGCCATATGACCATTTATGAAAACATGGCCTTCTCCCTGACATTGCGCAAGGAAAACCCCAACGTCATCCACAAGAAGGTCCTCGCGGCGGCCGAGATCCTGGGCCTTACCTCCCAGCTCAACAAGAAACCCAGCCAGCTCTCCGGCGGTCAGCGCCAGCGCGTGGCCATGGGCCGTTCCATCGTCCGCAACCCCAAGGTCTTCCTGTTTGACGAGCCGCTTTCAAACCTCGACGCAAAGCTGCGCGGCGCCACACGCCGTGAGATCCTGCTGCTGCACAAGCGCCTGCAGGCCACCATGCTCTACGTCACCCATGACCAGACCGAGGCTCTGACTCTGGCTGACCGCATCGTCTGCATGTCGATGGGCCATGTCCAGCAGGTCGGCACCCCGCTGGAGCTGTATGACGCTCCCGCAAACCGTTTTGTCGCGAGCTTTATCGGCCTGCCGCCCATGAACTTCTTCGACGCCACCGTGCGCGAAGGCTTCCTCGAAGGCCGCGGCTTCAAGGTCGCGCTCAGCGAGGAGGAGAAGGGCGTCCTGCTTCCCTATGCGGGCAAGGAGATCGAACTCGGTGTCCGCCCCGAGGATGTGCAGGAGGGTACGGAGACCGCGCTCAACGTCTTCTCCAACGAGAACCTCGGCATGAACACCCTGGTTCACGGCCACATCGGCGACAAGAACCGCATTTCCGCGAAGCTTCGCGGCTGGTATGATTACAAGGACGGCGACACGGTCAACGTCGCCTTCGCCCGCAAGCACTTCTTCGACAAAGAGTCGGGCGTTGCCATCAGAAAGGGGGCTAAAGCATGAGCGCAGCCGAGAAGAAATCCTCTCATATGCCCGAATTCCTGCGCAGATTCTTCGTCGCTCTCAAACGCCAGCCCTCCATGATCGCGCTGGTCGTGCTGGTGATCGCCTTCTTCTACTATTCCCTGAATCTGACCCACATCTCCGATACCACCGCCAAGATCCAGGGCAACGGCATGGGCCTGTGCGGCTTTGCCACCATGCTCTTCTCCATGCTGTCTCTGGTCTGCTTTCTCAACGCCTTCCCCAAGCGCAAGAAACCGGTCGTCGCCATGCTCGTCGTGATGTTCGTGATGTTCGCAATCATCATCTATTGCGACTATCACTACGCCGACCTCATTACCACGGCCCTGACGCGTAAGGTGAACCCGATTACGATCGACGCCTCCACCAAGTATATCGCGCAGGCCAACAATGTGGTCTGGAATCACATCATGATCGAGGGCGTCGGCATTGCCCTGGTCCTGCTCATGCCGCTTTATACGAAGCTGCTGCGCAAGATCAACACCTCCATCACCGTTGAGGGCAACGGCGATATGGACGTCATCGATATCTCCGGCGAGGATTGATCCCTTGCACAACTTACCTCATCGGGGGCTCTGCCCCCGATGAGGGGAAAAGGACTTCTTATGGCAGGCAAAAAGAATCGGCGCACGACTCCCGAAGAGAGCCGTACCACCGCCGAATACTACAAGCTGCATACTTCCGCCGTGCGCGACCTCGTGGACGCGGACGAATCCAATTCACCCGAGGTATCAGAGGAAGAGCTTTTGAAATACCGCTCCGGCCCCAAGCTCCGCCTGTCGGACTGGGTCAAGGCGATCCTGATCAAAATGTGGTTTGCCGGGTCTGTCTGCTTTTTCATCTTCTGGGGCCTGAGCTCCTATATCGGCGCACAGCTCGACCTGCTCTTTGTCTTTGCGCTCGCACTCGGTATTGTGACCGATGTGCTTACCAACAATATCCTGCGCTACTACGCCAAAACCGTCGGCGGCAATGACCGCTGGATGATGTTCCCGCAAAAGGGCTACATCACCTTTCCGCTCAACATCCTCTACGCAATGATCCTTCTTTTCTGCGTGGACATGTTCTATACCCTTCTCAATCTCAGCCTCTCCGCCATCGGAGACGGCGGCGTCACGATCGGCGTCGGGCCGATCCTCTTCGGCGTCGTGTATACGGCGTTCGACCTGCTCTTTATCACCATCAAACGCACCCTCCGTCAGATCGTCGAGGATGCGATGCGAAATGCGAAAGGGCAATGATTTATTATGAATGTGAAATTTCTTTTCTCCAGCGTCTCCAGCGCCTGCTTCGAGCTTGAAAACAGCGCGCCCTACTATGCGCCGGAGAAGTTTAAGGTTCTCCTCAACGGTGAGGAGCAATATGAATGCGACCGCAACGTTTTCTCCCTGTACGGACTCAAGCCGGACACGGAATACAAGCTCACCGTGCGCGGCGAGACTTTTGAAGCCGAACGTGAATTCCGGACCATGGCTGAGAGCTGCTGCCTCGACGTGCATGCCTTCGGCGCTGTGGGCGACGGTGTTCACGATGATACTGAGGCCATCCGCTGCGCCATCGGCTGCCTGCCCGAACGCGGGCGCCTGCTCTTCCCGGCGGGCACCTATCTGACCCGCCCCCAGTTTCTCAAGAGCCATATCACCCTGGAGTTCTGCGAAGGGGCAACACTCCTCGGCTGGACAAATCGTGAAGATTATCCCATTATCCCCGGCACGGCCTGCGCAGCCGACGGGGAGGAAGTGTATTTCGGTACCTGGGAGGGGAACGCCGTTCCCATGTATCAGGCCCTGCTCACCGCCCAGTACGCCGAGGACATCACCATCATCGGCCCCGGCACGGTGGACGGAAACGCCCAGAACACCGACTTCTGGACAAGCTACCGCAGCTTCCCGACGGGCAGACCGAGACTCCTGTTTCTGAATCGCTGCAAGATGGTCCGTGTACACGGCTTACACGCCTGCAACGCCGCCTCCTGGCAGCTTCACCCCTATTTCTCCGAGGAGCTGAGCTTCTATGATCTGCTGATCTCCGCTCCGAAGCACAGCCCCAACACCGACGCGCTGGACCCCGAGGCGTGCACCGATGTGAATATCATCGGCTGCCGCTTCACGGTGGGAGACGACTGCATTGCCATCAAGTCCGGCAAATTTGAGATCGGACAGAAGTTCAATCAGCCTGCCGCCTTCCACACCATCCGCAACTGCCTCATGGAGTTTGGCCACGGCGCCATTACCCTTGGCAGTGAGATCGGCGCGGGCGTGCGGGATCTGAGTGTGTCACAGTGCTGGTTCCGGGGCACCGACCGCGGCCTTCGCATCAAGAGCCGCAGGGGACGCGGCAAGAACTGCCGTATTGACGGCGTGCGCTTTGACAATATCCGCATGGAGGGGGTGCTGACCCCCATCGTCATCAACCTCTGGTATAACTGCTGCGACCCCGACCGGGAGAGCGAATACGTCTGGTCCCGTGAGCATCTGCCGGTGGACGATCGTACCCCGTATATGGGCTCCTTCCATTTCAGCAATCTCACCTGCACCGACGCCGAGGTGGCCGCCTGTTATATCGACGGCCTGCCCGAAGCGCCCATCGAGAGCGTGCAGATCGAGAATGTCTTCATCGGCTTTTCCCCCGACGCGAAACCCGGCATCCCCATGATGGAGAACTTCGCCAAAGAGCGCTGCCGCCTGGGCCTGTATCTGGACAATGTAAAGCACATCTCCATCGACAATGTGCGTCTGGAGGGCGTTGACGGGGAAAAGCTCATCGCCAACCACTACGAAACGCTGGATACCAACAATTTCTGTGAGGGCTGAACATGTACGAAAAAATCGACGCCTATGTCCTGAGCCTGATTGAAAAATCCTCTCCTGAATACACCGCCTGGAATATCGAGAGCGTTCGTCAGGGCAAGCCCGCAAGCTGGAACTATATCGACGGCTGCATGATCACGGCTCTGCTCGCCATGAGCGAGATCACCGGGGACAAGCGCTACTTCGATTTTGCCGAGGGTTTTATTGACTGGTTCGTGCTCGACGACGGCTCCATCAAAACCTATGACCGCGCCAAATATAACCTGGACGACATCAACGAAGGCCGCGTCCTCTTTGCTCTGTATGAGAAGACAGGCAAGGAGAAGTATAAAAAAGCTGCCGAGACGCTGTATCGGCAGATCAAGGAGCAGCCGCGCACCTTCGAGGGCAATTTCTGGCACAAGGCCATTTACCCCAATCAGGTGTGGCTGGATGGCCTGTATATGGCCCAGCCCTTCTACGCCCTGTACGAGAAAAATTTCGGTACAGGCGACTACAGCGACATTCTGAACCAGATCGAGAATGTGCGCCGTCACATGTTCGATGAGAATAAAAAGCTCTGCTACCACGGCTATGACGCCAGCCGCAGCGCCTTCTGGGCGGATAAGGAAACGGGCCTTTCGCAGAATTTCTGGCTGAGGAGTATCGGCTGGTTCTCGGTGGCCCTGGCCGATCTGTGCGAGATCATCCCTGCGGGCGAGACCAATGCCAGACTCTGCGAAATCTTCAAAGAGCTCATGGAAGGCGTCGCCGCCTATGCCGACGAAGAGACCGGCATGTACTGGCAGGTGCCCGATCAGGGCGGGCGCGAGGGCAACTACCTCGAGACCAGCGGCAGCAGCATGCTGGCCTACGCCATGCTCAAGGGCGCGCGGCTCGGTATTCTGGATAAAGAATATGCCGCAAAAGGGGAGAAGACCTTCCGCGGCATTGTGGATACATATCTGTCCTTTACGGACGGAGAGCTGAATCTGGGCGGCATCTGTCTGGTCGCGGGCCTCGGCCCGGAGAACAACCGCCGCCGTGACGGCTCCTACGAGTATTACATCTCGGAGCCGGTGGTGGAAAACGACGCCAAGGGCGTGGCCCCCTTCGTGCTCTGCTACACCGAAATCAAGCGTCTGCCTCAGGTCTGATCTTGATGCTCTCGCTGTCCGGCACGGTTTCAGGCTGCTGGCTGCTGCGCTGATACTGAGAAGGGGACATGCCGTATTTCTTCCGGAACACCTTGGAGAAATACAGCGGCTCGCGAAAACCGCACAGGTGGGCGACTTCGGATATATTCGCCTGCCGGCCGTCGGCAAAGCCCAGCCGCTCAGCCGCCGCCTGGAGGCGGGTGTCCATGAGAAACTGATGCGGCGTGATCCCGGCCTCGCTTTTGAAGAGCTTCCTGAGATAGTCGTAGTTGAAGGGCAGGGTGCGCAGGTACTGATCCAGCTCAAAATTCTCATCCGGATAGCTGAGGATGATGTTTTTTGCGATCTCATCCACAATGGGATTTCTGACCGGTGCGCTCAGACTGTCGGAGATCAGATTGACGATCAGATTGGCGTAAGCCGACAGCAGCAGCGTCTGTTTGCCAGGATTGCTGCCGAAGTAGTAGAAGGCGGCGGTGAAGGCGTCAAGAATGAAGTGATTGCCGTCGTCGTGGATCATGGCAGGACGCCGGAGACTCAGCGCCGGATCGCGCATGTTCAGATGGATGTTGGTAAAGCCCGTCTCACTTTCATTCTGATGGTAGACAAACGGCGGGACCAGCACCAGATCTCCGGTCTGGTAGGAGATGACGCCGCCTTCAAAGCTCAGGCGGCCTGACCCGCTGGTGCAGTAGATGAATTCCCAACTGCTGTGCGCATGACGGGTGACGGAAAAGGTAATCAGGTGTTTACCTGCATAGATGATCTCATTCATATACAAGCACTCCTCTCAAGCGTGATTTTAGCAAACAATATCCGTTTTGTCCATATCCATATCGTAATGTATTTGTATTTTATACAATCAAGGGGGATAAAAAATGGCATACCTAACGCTGAAAAACATTAACAAGATCTACCCGAACGGTTACCACGCGGTCCACAATTTCAATCTCGACATGGAGAAGGGCGAGTTTATCGTCTTCGTCGGCCCTTCCGGCTGCGGCAAATCGACGACCCTGCGTATGATCGCCGGTCTTGAGGACATCAGCAACGGTGAATTTCTGATCAACGGCAAGCGTGCCAACGAACAGGGCCCGCGTGAGCGCGGCGTGGCGATGGTCTTCCAGAGCTATGCGCTCTATCCCCAGATGAGCGTTTATGACAACATCGCCTTCGGCCTGGAGCTCCAGGGCGCGGACGATGACTATATCGATGAGAAGGTGCGCAACACCGCCCGTATCCTCGGCCTGACCGATTACCTGGACCGCCTGCCCAGGGCTCTGTCCGGCGGCCAGCGTCAGCGTGTCGCCATCGGCCGCGCGCTGATCCGCAAGGTGGGCATCTTCCTCATGGACGAGCCTCTCTCCAACCTCGACGCAAAGCAGCGTGTCACCATGCGCTCCGAGATCACCCAGATCCACCGTGAGACCGGCGCCACCACCATCTACGTCACCCATGACCAGACCGAGGCCATGACCATGGCTGACCGCATCGTCGTCATGAAGGACGGCTATGTCCAGCAGGTCGGCACGCCGCGCGAGCTGTACTTTGATCCCGTCAATGTCTTCGTCGCGGGCTTCATCGGCGAGCCGCCCATGAACTTCATCCGCGCCACCGTCACCCACGGCACGGTCAAGGTCGGCGGCAAGATGCTGGACCTCACCCCCAAGCTCGGCAAGAAGCTCGGCGAATATGAGGGCAAGGAACTGGTCTTCGGCTTCCGTCCCGAGTCCATTAAGCTTGGCGAGCGCAAGGAAGCTTATGTCATGCCCGCCAATGTGGAGCTGACCGAGATGCTGGGCGACAACACCAACGTGTATATCAACATGGAGGGCGCCAACGCGATCCTCAAGGTCGATCCGCACGACACACCCGAAGTTGACAGCAATATTGCCTTCTCGATCCCCTATGAGAGCGTTTATCTCTTTGACGGCGAGACCGAGATGGTAATTAAATAAAATCAAATAATCAGGAGGAAACTATGGATATTCGCTATTCTACCGGCCCCAATGACGTAAAGCGTTATACCACCGAAGAGCTCCGCAAGGAGTTTCTGATCGAGAATCTCTATGTGCCCGACACGGTCGTTGCCGTCTACAGCCATGTCGACCGCATGGTCACCCTCGGCTGCATGCCCGTGAATGAAACCGTCTCCATCGACAAGGGCATCGACATCTGGGCAAACTTCGGCACGCACTACTTCCTCGAGCGCCGCGAGATCGGCATCTTCAACATCGGCGGCGCGGGCGCCATCACCGTCGACGGCACCGTCTACGAACTCGGTTACAAGGACTGCCTGTACATCACCATGGGTGCGAAGGAAGTCTACTTCAAGAGCAATGATCCCGCCTGCCCCGCCAAGTTCTACATGGTGTCTGCCCCGGCCCACCGCAGCTACGAGACCCGCCTTCTCAAGATCGCTGACGCCAACAAGAAGCCCTGCGGCGAGACGGAAACGTCCAACAAGCGCGTAATCAACCAGTTCATCCATCCCGCTGTCCTCAAGACCTGCCAGCTCTCCATGGGCATGACCGTCCTGGAGCCGGGCAGCGTCTGGAACACCATGCCCGCCCACACACACGAGCGCCGCATGGAGGTCTACATGTACTTTGAAGTGCCCGAGCATCAGGTGGTCTTCCACATGATGGGCCAGGGGCAGGAGACCCGCCACATCGTCATGCAGAACGAGCAGGCGGTCATTTCCCCGTCCTGGTCGATCCACGCGGGCGCCGGCACCTCAAACTACACCTTCATCTGGGCCATGGGCGGCGAGAACCAGGAGTTCGACGACATGGACACCATCCCGACCGAAGAACTGAGATAATACAAATCGAAAATATTTTTAGGAGATGTGATTAACATGGACATGATGAACAAATTCTCTCTGGAAGGCAAAGTTGCCCTCGTCACCGGCGCGTCCCATGGCATCGGCATGGCGATCGCCAACGCCTTTGCCGCTGCCGGCGCGACGATCTGCTTCAACTGCTCCAGTGAGGGCTCCAAGGCCCGCGCGCTGGAGACCTACAAGGCCAACGGCGTTGACGCCCACGGCTATGTCTGCGACGTCTGCGATGAGGAGGCCGTCAAGGCTCTCGTAGCGCAGATCAAGGAAGAAGTCGGCGTCATCGACATTCTTGTGAACAACGCCGGCATTATCAAGCGCATCCCCATGCTCGAGATGAGCGCCGAGGATTTCCGCAAGGTCATTGACGTCGACCTGAACGCCCCCTTCATTGTCTCCAAGGCCGTCATCCCCGGCATGATCGAAAAGGGCCACGGCAAGATCATCAACATCTGCTCCATGATGAGCGAGCTGGGCCGTGAGACCGTCTCCGCCTATGCGGCGGCCAAGGGCGGCCTGAAGATGCTGACCCGCAACATCTGCTCTGAGTACGGCGAATACAACATCCAGTGCAACGGCATCGGCCCCGGCTATATCGCCACCAGCCAGACCGCGCCGCTGCGCGAGCGCCAGCCCGACGGCAGCCGTCACCCCTTCGATCAGTTCATCGTCTCCAAGACCCCCGCTGCCCGCTGGGGCGAGGTTGAGGACCTGATGGGCCCCGCCGTCTTCCTCGCTTCCGATGCCTCCAACTTTGTCAACGGCCACATCCTCTATGTGGACGGCGGCATCCTTGCCTACATCGGAAAACAACCGTAAGTGAACATCTGCAGTTTTGCTGCACACGACGCGCCGGTCATAGGTTACATTCAGGACGACCATGATCGGCTCGTCGCGCATAAAAAAAGACCCGCGATCATCATCTGTGCGGGCGGTGCCCACGGGATCTCCATGTGCAATCAGGAGGTCGAAACACCGTACCCCGCCGCGGCGGCGTGGGTCGAACTCTGTAAAACCTGGCTCAACAGCCAATTTGAATTTACACCATGACAGGAGGAAACATCCAATGAATGCCATGAACGAAAAGATCAGCGCCATCGGCGTCGTTCCGGTCATCAAGCTCAACCACCCCGAGCGCGACGCGGTCGGTCTCGCAAAGGCCCTCTGCGAAGGCGGCGTGCCCGTGGCGGAGGTCACTTTCCGCGCGGCCGGTGCCGACAAGGCTATCAAGCTCATGAAGGAAGCCTGCCCCGACATGCTCGTCGGCGCCGGCACCGTCACCACCACCGCCCACATTGATGCTGTCATCGCCGCCGGCGGCGACTTCATCGTTACCCCCGGCTTCGATCCCGAGCTGGTCGCCTACGCCCAGGAAAAGAACATCCCCATTTTCCCCGGCTGCACCACCGCAAGTGAATATCACCAGGCACTGAAATACGGGCTTGAATTAATAAAATTCTTCCCGGCCGAGCAGTCCGGCGGCCTTGCCAAGATCAAGGCTCTGTCCGCTCCCTTCCCCCAGTTCAAGGTCATGCCCACCGGCGGCATCTCCCTCAAGAACCTCAAGGATTACATCTCCGCGCCCGTAATCGCGGCCTGCGGCGGCAGCTACATGGTCACCGCCGATCTCATCGACAACAACAAGTGGGATGAGATCATCGACCTTTGCAAGAAGTCCAGGGCGATCGTCGAAGAGGCAAGGAAATAATCGCTAAGGAAATAATCGCTTTTAAAACATCTGTTATCTATTTTTAGGAGGATTGATTATCATGGAACTGAATCTGCGCCCGAAAGAAGAATGCCGTTTTGACGCCGCATCCCTCGGCGAAATCATGCTCCGCCTCGATCCGGGCGAGGGCCGCATCCGCACCGCACGCTCCTTCCGCGCCTGGGAAGGCGGCGGCGAGTACAACGTCATCCGCGGCCTGCATAAGTGCTTCGGCATGGACACCGCCGTTATCACCGCTTTTGCTGACAACGAAGTCGGCAAGCTCATGAAGGACTTCATCGAGCAGGGCGGCGTGAACACCGACCTCATCTACTGGAAGAAGACCGACGGCATCGGCCGTATCTGCCGCAACGGCCTCAACTTCACCGAGCGCGGCTTCGGCATCCGCGGCGCCGTCGGCTGCTCCGACCGTGCCAACACCGCCATCTCCCAGGCCACTCCCGAGGACTTCGATTTCGAGTACATCTTCGGCAAGCTGGGCGTGCGCTGGCTGCACACCGGCGGCATCTACGCGGCCCTTTCCGAGCAGGCCTGCGAGACTGTGATCGCCGCCTGCAAGGCCGCCAAGAAGTACGGCACCGTCGTATCCTACGACCTCAACTACCGCCCCTCCATGTGGAGCGCCATCGGCGGCCTGGACAAGGCCCGCGAGGTCAACCGTGAGGTCGCCAAGTATGTCGATGTCATGATCGGCAACGAGGAAGACTTTACCGCCTGCCTCGGCTTCGAGATCGAGGGCAACGACGCAAACCTCAAGGAGCTCAACATCGACGGCTACAAGAAGATGATCGGCAAGGCTGCCGAGACCTACCCCAACTTCAAGGTCGTGGCCACCACCCTGCGCACCGTCAAGACCGCCACGGTCAACGACTGGAAGGCCATCTGCTGGGCAGACGGAGAGATCTACCAGTCCAAGGAGTACAACGGTCTGGAGATCATGGACCGTGTCGGCGGCGGCGACTCCTTTGCCTCCGGCCTCGTGTACGGCCTCATGACCACCGGCGACGCCGAGAAGGCCGTCAACTACGGTGCTGCCCACGGCGCACTGGCCATGACCACCCCGGGCGACACCTCCATGGCTTCCGTTAACGAGGTCGAGGCCATCATGGGCGGCGCCGGCGCACGTGTAAAGCGCTGATATGGAGCACCGGAATCCTCTCCTGCCGGAAGTTTCCGCGCAGAAGTTTATCACCTTCGGCGAGATCATGCTTCGCCTGACGCCGCCGAACTATGAGAAGATCCGGGTCGCCACCAGCTTTGAGGCAAGCTACGGCGGGAGCGAGGCAAACATCGCTCTCGCCCTGGCAAACCTCGGTATCGACAGTACCTTCTTCTCTGTCGTGCCGAATAACTCCCTGGGCAAGAGCGCCGTGCGCATGCTGCGCTCCAACGACGTGCACTGCACGCCCGTCATCCTCTCCACCCCGGAGGAGACCCCGACCCACCGTCTCGGCACCTACTACCTGGAAACCGGCTACGGCATTCGCCCCAGCAAGGTGACCTATGACCGTAAGCACAGCGCCATCACGGAGTATGACTTCTCCAAGGTCGATCTGGACGCGCTCTTGACGGGCTTTGACTGGCTGCATCTGAGCGGCATCACCCCGGCCCTGTCGCCGAGCTGCGCAGACTTCATCCTCGAGTGCATCAAAAAGGCCAAGGAACTGGGACTCACCGTGAGTTTTGACGGCAACTTCCGCTCCAGTCTCTGGACCTGGGACGAGGCGCGCGACTTCTGTACCCAGTGCCTGCCCTATGTGGACGTGCTCTTCGGCATCGAGCCTTACCACCTCTGGCGGGACGAAGCGGATCACAGCAAGGGCGACCTCAAGGACGGTGTGCCCCTCCAGCCCAGCTATGAGCAGCAGGACGAGATTTTCCAGGCCTTCGTGCAGCGCTGGCCGAATCTCAAGTGCATCGCCCGCCATGTGCGCTATGCCCACTCCGGCAGCGAAAACAGCCTCATGGCCTATATGTGGTACCAGGGCCACACCTTCGAGAGCAAGCTCTTCACCTTCAACATCCTCGACCGTGTGGGCGGCGGCGACGCCTTTGCAAGCGGCCTCATTTACGCCATGATGAACAACTACAAGCCCATGGAGATGGTCAACTTTGCCGTGGCGAGCTCTGTTTTGAAACACACCATCCACGGCGACGCCAACATCACCGACGATGCCAAGAGCATCCGGGCGCTGATGAATATGGACTACGATATCAAGAGGTGAGCAAATGAAAGAATTCATGGATAAAGACTTTTTGCTCGAGACCGAGACTGCCCGGCATCTTTACCACGACTATGCCGCATCCCAGCCCCTGTCCGACTACCACTGCCACATCTCCCCCCGTGAGATCTACGAGGACCGCCGTTTCAACAACCTCGTCGAAGTCTGGCTCGGCGGCAAGAATCCCGACGGCAGCTACTTCGGCGACCACTACAAGTGGCGCGTCATGCGCTCCAACGGCGTATCCGAGGACTATGTCACCGGCGACAAGCCCGCCTTTGAGCGCTACATGAAGTTTGTCGAGGCCCTGCAGATGGCCATCGGCAACCCCATGTACCACTGGTGCAACCTGGAGCTGCGGCAGTTCTTCGGCTACAACAAGCCCCTGACCCCGGAAAACGCCAGGGAAGCCTGGGACTTCTGCAACGAAAAGCTGCAGAATGACCCGTCCCTCACGGTGCGCGGCATCATTGAGAAGGCCAATGTCGCTTTCATCGGCACCACCGATGATCCCATCGACTCTCTTGAGTGGCACGAGAAGATCGCGGCCGACCCCACCATCAAGGTCAAGGTCTGCCCCTCCTTCCGCCCCGACAAGGCCATCAATATCAACAAGCCCGGCTTCGTGGAGTATATCGGGAAGCTCGCCGAGAGCGTCGGCAAGGAGAAGCTGGAAACCGCGAAGGACGTGATGGACGCCCTGATCCTGCGCCTGGAGTTCTTTAAGACCATGGGCTGCCGCGCAAGCGACCACGGTCTGGACTATATCCCCTTCCGTCCGGCATCCGATGAGGAAGTAAACGCGGTCTATCAGAAGGTCATGGCGGGCGAGTGCATCACGGTCGAAGAGGCCGAGAAGTATCAGACTGCCGTTCTGCTGCGCCTGGGCCGCGCCTATCACCGCCTCGACATCGCCATGCAGCTCCACTACTCCTGCTACCGCAATGCCAATGAACGCATCTATTCCAAGCTCGGCCCCGACACCGGCGTGGACATGATCGCCCAGACCACCTGCGGCGCGGACATCGCCCGCTTCCTCTCTGCCCTTGACTTCACCGGCGAGTGCCCCAAGACCATTCTCTACTCTCTCAACGGCGTAGACAATGACATGCTGGCCACCATGTGCGGCTGCTTCCAGGGCGACGAGATCCCCGGCAAGATCCAGCTCGGCTCTGCCTGGTGGTTCATGGACACCAAGAGCGGCATGGAAAACCAGATGCGCTCCCTTGCAAACCTCGGCCTGCTGGGCAATTTCGTCGGCATGCTGACCGACTCCCGCTCCTTCCTGAGCTATGCCCGCCACGACTACTTCCGCCGCATCCTCTGCAATCTGATCGGCAACTGGGTCGAAAACGGCGAGTATCCCAACATCGACGCCACCCTCAAGCGCATCGTCGAGGGCGTGAGCTTCAAGAACGCGGAGAGATATTTCAACCTTTGATCAAATGCGAAACAATGTTTCGCATTTGAGATACTCGCGCTTATCGCACTCGGCTTGCGGGGGACGCCTCGTTTGGTCGGCGCGAGAGCTCGCATAGCTCGCTTTAGTGTGTTTTTGAGGCGGCAAAGCTGCCTCAAAAACGGATTTTAAAGAATACTGCTATATATTCAATCACCTTACTTGTTTTTGAAAGAGGTAGATTACCATGGACAGATTAACTTTCAAGACCCTGGAGACCCAGGGCTATAACGGCTATCTTCTCAAGGACGCCCCCGAACGCGTGTTCCAGTTCGGCGAGGGCAACTTTCTGCGCGCCTTCGTGGAAGATTTCATTGACCAGATGAACGAGAAGGCCGGCTTCAATTCCAAGGTCGTTCTCTGCCAGCCCCGCGGCGGCCATCCCGACGCAGCCGACCGCTTTGCCGAGCAGGACGGGCTCTACACCCTGATCCTCCGCGGCCGCGCGGACGGCAAGCCCGTGGAGCGTACCCGCGTCATCTCCTGCGCCTCCCGCTGCCTCGACCCCAAGCGCGACTGGGCCAAGATGCTCGAGTGCATGCACAACCCCGACATGCGCTTTATCGTCTCGAACACCACCGAGGCCGGCATCGCCTACGACCCCGCCTGCAAGGCTGACGATGCCCCTCCCGCAAGCTTCCCCGCCAAGCTCACCGCCATGCTCTATGAGCGCTGGAAGACCGGTATGAAGGGCTTCATCATCCTCTCCTGCGAGCTCATTGACCATAACGGCGACGAGCTCAAGCGCTGCGTCAACGAGTACATCAAGCAGTGGGCCCTTGAGGACGAGTTCTGCAAGTGGGCAAACGAGGAGAACATTTTCTGCTCCACGCTGGTCGACCGCATCGTCACCGGCGGCGCCAAGGGCGAAGCCCCCGCACTCTGGGAAAAGTGGGGCTATGAGGATCAGCTCATCGACACCGGTGAGGTTTTTGCCGCGTGGGTCATCGAAGGCCCCCAATGCATCAAGGACGAGTTCCCGTTTGAGAAGGCGGGTCTGCCTATCCAGGTTGTTGACAACGTCACTCCCTACAAGCAGCGCAAGGTCCGCATCCTCAACGGCGCGCACACCTCCATGGTGCTGGGCGGCTATCTTGCGGGCAAGAACATCGTGCGCGACTGCATGCAGGACGAGAGCATCCGTGCCTTCCTCAACAAGGCCATGTTCGAGGAGATCATCCCGACTCTTGATCTGCCGAAGGACGAGCTGGAGGGCTTTGCCGCCTCCGTCATCGACCGCTTCGATAACCCCTACATCGACCATCAGCTCCTGAGCATCGCGCTCAACTCCGCCTCCAAGTGGAAGGCCCGCGTCATGCCCAGCGTCACCGAGTATGTCAAGCGTGAAGGAAAGCTCCCGCGCTGCCTGACCTTCTCCTTTGCAGCCTTCACCGCTTTCTACCACAAGGGCGAGCGCAACGGCGAGCCCTACGAGGTCAGCGACGATGCCTGGGTTCTTGAGTTCTTTGCCGAGCATAAGAATGACGACTGCGCAGCCCTTGCCCACGCTGTCGTGAACAACGAGAAGATGTGGGACGGCGAGCTCGCGAAGCTTCCCGGCTTTGAGGCCGCTGTTGCCGCCGATCTTGAGACTATCGAGAAGATCGGTATGTATAAGGCGATGGAGGAATGCCTCAAATGAAAGGAATCCGTATCCACCCCGACGACAATGTCGCCGTGGCGCTGGAGGATATCCGAAAAGGCGAAACGCTGACGCTCGACGCTGTCAGCGTGACCGCGATCGAAGATATTGCGCGGGGCCACAAAATTGCCCTGCGCGAGATCAAAGAAGGGGAGCCGGTCGTCAAGTACGGCAACCCCATCGGTCTTGCCAAGGCGGATATTCCCGCCGGCGCCTGGGCCCATGTGCACAACGTGCGCACCGGCCTGAGCGAAAGCGCGGATTATACCTATGACCATAAGGTCTATGCACAGCCCAATGTCAGCCCCCGAACCTTCATGGGCTACCGCCGCGAAGACGGCCGCGCCGCCGTGCGCAATGAGCTGTGGATCATCCCCACGGTCGGCTGCGTCAACAGCGTTGCCGCGAGACTCGTGCAGGAAAACCAGCACCTGGTCAAGGGCAGCATCGACGGCCTGTACACCTTCGCCCACCCCTACGGCTGCAGCCAGATGGGCGGTGACCATGCCCAGACCCGCAAGCTGTTGGCGGCCCTGGTACGCCATCCGAACGCGGGCGGCGTGCTGGTTTTAAGCCTCGGCTGCGAAAACCTCACCCATGACCAGTTCGTCGAAGAGCTCGGCGAGTGGGACGACCGGCGCGTCAAGTTCCTGACCTGCCAGCAGGTAGAGGACGAGTTTGAGGCTGGCGCAAAGCTTCTTGCGGAGCTTGCCGAATATGCCTCGCAGTTTAAGCGTGAGCCTCTTCCCGCCTCCGAGCTGGTTGTCGGCATGAAGTGCGGCGGCTCGGACGGGCTTTCCGGCATCACCGCAAACCCCACCGTCGGCCGCTTCTCCGACCGTCTGACCGCTCTCGGCGGCTCTACGGTTTTGACCGAGGTGCCCGAGATGTTCGGCGCCGAGAATATCCTCTTCTCCCGCTGCATGGACGAGGAGGTCTTCAACAAGGCAGTACGGATGGTCAACAACTTCAAGGAATACTTCGTCAGCCACGGCCAGGTGGTCTATGAAAACCCCAGCCCCGGCAACAAGGCCGGCGGCATCACCACGCTGGAGGACAAGTCCTGCGGCTGTGTGCAGAAGGGCGGCAGCGCCCAGATCGTGGACGTGCTGGAGTATGCCGAGCCCGTTCGGAAGAAGGGCCTCAACCTCCTGTCCGGTCCGGGCAACGATCTGGTCTCCGCGACCGATCTGACCGCCGCGGGCGCGCACATCATCCTCTTTACTACCGGGCGCGGCACTCCCTTTGGCGCCCCGGCTCCCACGGTGAAGATCTCCACCAACACCGCCCTTTTTGAGAAGAAGGGCAACTGGATCGACTTCAACGCCGGTACGGTGGCTCAGGGTGAGGATCTGGACCATGCGGGCGACCGCCTGCTCGACTTCGTGCTTGAGATCGCCAGCGGCAAGAAGACCCATGCCGAGGAGCGCGGCGCGCGCGAAATCGCCATCTTTAAAGACGGTGTCACTCTTTAAGTGACTAAGTAATAATCCAAGGAGAAAGAAACGATATGGCGTTACATGTCATGGAGGAAGCCAATCGCTGTCTCGGATGCAAGAAGCCGAGATGCCGCGAAGGCTGCCCGATCCATACCAACATCCCGGAGGTCATCCGGCTCTTGAAGGACGGAAAGCTGAACGACGCGGGCTGGATGCTCTTTGAGAATAATCCGCTTACCACGGTCTGCTCCATCGTCTGCAACCACGAAAAGCAGTGCGAAGGCCACTGCATCCGCGGCATCAAGGATGTGCCGGTGCATTTCTCCATTATCGAAAACTACATCTCCACCACCTACGCAAACCAGATGAAGGCCGGCCCCGCCCCCTCCAACGGGCGCAAGGTCGCCATCATCGGCGCCGGTCCCTCCGGCCTGACCATCGCCATCATCCTGGCCCGCTACGGCTACGAAGTCACAATCTTTGACAGCAAGGACAAGATCGGCGGCGTCATGCGCTACGGCATCCCCGACTTCCGCCTCCCCGACTCGGTGCTGGACGATATCGCCTACCGCCACCTGGAGCTCAAGGGCATCAAGTTCCGACCCAATACCACCATCGGCGGCGCCATCGGCCTGGACGATCTGTTCCGCGACGGGTACCAGAGCATCTTCGTCGGCGCGGGCCTGTGGCGTCCCAAGACCCTGCACATCAAGGGCGAGACCCTTGGCCATGTGGCCTTTGCCATCAACTACCTGGCAGCGCCCGAAGCCTTCCATCTGGGCGAGCGCGTCATCGTCATCGGCTCCGGCAACTCCGCCATGGACTGCGCAAGAACGGCGATCCGGCAGGGCGCACACTATGTGACGGTCTTCAACCGCCGCGACAAGATCGCCGCCAGCGATTATGAGGCCAGCTATGCCAAGCTTGAGGGCGTAGAGTTTCAGATGATGAAGAGCCCGCTTGAGATCCTCGACGATGCGGTCGTCTTCGCTGACAATGAGTTCGACGAGGAGGGCAAGCTGCACACCGTTCCCGGCTCTGAGAAGCGTTATCCCTGCACCGGGGTCATCGTCGCCGTCAGCCAGGAGCTGGGCAGCAATATCATCAATACCACCAAGGGCCTGGAGAAGGAACGCTCCGGCGTCATCACCGTGGACGAGGACGGACATACATCGCGTCCCGGCGTGTTTGCCGCGGGTGACGTGGCCCACGGTGCGAGTACCGTGGTGCACGCGGTTGCCACCGGCAAGCAGGTGGCCGAGGCCATGCATGCCTATATGCAGTCTCTGCCGATGCCCGAACCGTCTCCCTACGCCAATGCCCCAAAGGTGGACGCCATTGAGGCCAGCGTTATGTCTGAACAGGTAATCAAGTAATTTTGAAACACATCACTCCGGCGGCGGATGATCAGTCCGCCGCCGGTTCCATGAGAAGGGGAGTACAGAATGAAGCTCATCAATATGGTCGTAAACGGCGACCTTCGTCTCGGTGTCCTGACAGACGAGGGCGTCTTTGACGTAAGCGAAAGTCAGGAGCCCGGCGTACCCAAAACCATGATGGAAGCCCTGCGCATGGGCAGGGGGGAGGCGCTCCCAAAGCTTGAAAGAGCGCTGGAAGCGGCTGAAAGCTTTCTGGACGGGAAAGCGATCACCTACGCCCCGGCAGTAGACAGCCCCTCCAAGATTCTCTGTGTGGGCGTCAATTACCGCGCGCACATCGAAGAGACCCGGGGAAGCTTTGAGGCGACGGGCGTCCCGACCATTTTCGCAAAATTCAACAACACGCTGGCACCGCACAAAGGGATCGTAAGGCGTAACCGCAACTCCCAAAAGCATGACTACGAGGCGGAGATCGCTGTTGTCATCGGCAAAAGGGCTGCCAATATTCGCCCCGAGGAGGCGGAAGACTATATCTTCGGGTATACGCTGGCAAATGATATCAGCGCCCGCGATCTGCAGAAGGCGACGACCCAGTGGATCCCCGGCAAGACCTGCGATACCTTCTGCCCGCTGGGCCCCTGCATCGTGACCGCCGACGCCCTGAGCTATGACACCATGCACATCACCGGTTTCAAAAACGGGGAACTGCGTCAGGAGGGCTGGAGCACGGACATGATCCACGATATCCCGAAAATCGTGAGCTTTCTGTCCGGCTGCTGCACACTGGAACCCGGCGATGTGATCCTCACCGGCACGCCCTCCGGCGTCATCCTCGGAAGACCCGAGGGAATGCAGGACTGGCTGCAGCCCGGCGATGTGCTCACCGTGCGTGAGGATACCATCGGCGAACTCACTGTCACCATGCAGGACTGATCTATTTTCAGCTTGATTAGGGCCGTGTAAACCACGGCCCTACAATGTATAGACAAACCCCAAGGTCTGTCATTCCGAGGCCAGTTCGCAAACTGGCCGTGGGAATCCGTTCCCCGGTGAAACGTAAGATACTATGCGGCTTTCGGGGAATACGGATTGCCACACCAGTGACATCGGTCACTGGTTCGCAATGACAGAAACCAACTTTGTCTACAGTCTGTAGGGCCGTGTAAACCACGGCCCTAAAATTTTATGTAAACATTTTTCTGAAATGATTTCTTTTCCATTGTTTTTCCCAGAACAGTGTGATACAATCATACCGAATAATTGTCCCCATGCAAAATAACCCGGAGACAGACAGGTTTCATCTTTGTACCTGTCGGCCCCCAATGTACATAAGGGAGGATGACGATTCATGAGGAAAAGAATCTTTTGCATTTTGCTCGCGGTGCTTATGATGCTCGCGCTTACCGCCTGTGATAAGCTGCCGAACTTCCTCGGCGGCAATAAGCCTGCACCCACCCCGGAGCCGCTGCCGTCGCCCACCTTCGCGCCGACGCCTGTGCCGACGCCCATGCCCACCCCGGCGCCGACTCCGATCCCCACCCCGACGCCCACACCCATCCCGGTGGCCACGCCGAGCCCGACGCCTGTACCGACGCCCACACCCGCACCCACACCTGTGGCGCCCGCACCCGTGATCACCAAGCAGCCCACCGGCGAGAGCCACTACAACGGTGACAGCGCCCTGTTCATCGCCAATGCCGATACCTGGACTTCTGTCGGCTGGACGGCTGTGGCGCCCGACGGCACGGAGGTGGATATGGACAGCTTCCGCAGCGCTTTTCCGGGCTGTGTTATCGCGGGCGATACGACCGGTTCTCTCACCGTCGGAAACCTGCAGCCCGGCATGACCGGCTGGAGTTTTTACTGCACCTTCTTTAACTATGGCGCGTCGACAAGCACCAACGCCGCCCCGCTGAAGGTGCTCGGCGCCAAGGCCGTGACCAACAACGGCGGACAAACTTACGTTTCCTGCCCCATCTGCGGCAGCACGATCCCGGCCAACACGACTGTCTGCCCTAACTGCGGTGAGTTCATCAATGACAATATCACCTACCTCTATGACAATGCCACGGGCAACTACGGCTATGTCGGAGCTGACGGCAGATTTATCGCCTATGATCCGGATGGCAATGTGATCGGCTCCGGCAACGTCAGCGACTACGGCTGATAGGGAGATTTGAAGTAAAGGACGATTCTCTATGAGAAGAAAAGTACTTTGTGCTCTGCTCGCGCTTGCTGCGGCATTGGCGTTGTGCGCCTGCAGCAAAAAGAGCGATACGCCTGCCCCGACGACGCCTGTGCCGTCACCCACGGCTGCAGCGACGCCGACTCCGGTGGCGGACGCGATCCCGAGTGCAGTGCTTACCCCGCTGCAGACGCCGAAGCCGACTCGCTCACCTGCGCCGGAGACCCCCATGCCCCTTGCAACCCTGGCTCCCAAACCGACGGGTACGCCTGAGCCTTCGGCCACGCCTTCGGCGCTTGCTGCGGCCCAGTCCAACGCCCCGGTCGTCCTCAAGCAGCCCAACGGTGAAGGACACTATATCGGTGAGAGCGCAGTATTCGTTGTGGATGGGCGCAACTATACCTCCCTGCATTGGACGGCGGTATCTCCCAGCGGACGTGAGGTCGACATGAAGACCTTCCGCGAGACCTTCCCGGACTGCTCGGTCATCGGCGAGAAAGACACTACGCTCACCGTCACCAACCTGAATATCGACATGAGCGGCTGGAGCTTCTATTGCACCTTTGAAAATGCGGAAGCCAGCACGCAGACCGCAAAAGCGCGCCTTCGTGTCCGTGACCCGCAGAGCAGCAGTTCCACCGGCACCGGCACCGCCGTGGCGACCAAGTCCAAGCGCCTGTTATGCCCGGCCTGCGGATCTGAGGTGCCGCGCGATCTGCTCAACTGCCCGTACTGCGGCTCGGAGATCTATACCCAGAATGAGTACGCTTACGTGATGCAGGATCAGACCGGCGATATCTTCTACATGGACAATACCGGCGCCATGTATTTCGACAGTAGCGAGCGCATCAGCACCTATGTGGACACCAACACCAACTACACTGTCTTCAATGACAGCGGCCTTATCCAGTCCGGTAACTATAAGAAAGAGCAGGAGGAGGCCGAACAGCGGGCCGCCCTGGATAGTTTACTCGGAATATCCGGATATTGACAGATACAGCGCCGGGACAAGAAAATGCCCGGCGCTGCAATATAGTGTGAAACAAAAAGAGACCGATGAATCGGTCTCTTTTTGTCGGTATTTGATTATCTGGACAGATTATTGAGGCCCCAGGTACTCAGCATCGCTGAAGCCGAGGATCGGGAAGCCGATGAAGCTGAACAGGAACAGGACGATGCCAAAGCCGGTGCCCTTGCCGAAGGATTTTGCAAGCTTGAGGCAGGGATAGATAAATACGATGGGGAGCAGAATGCTCAGGACTGTGAACAGGCCGACGTTGTCATTCAGCGCGATCTTGCACATGTCATAGGTGTTCAGAAAGGGGATCAGGCTGTGCCAGCCGGGAATGCCGGCCTTGGCGAATACCTTCCACATGCCGACAACGGCCACGACGGCAAGCACCAGCATGATGATATTTAAGACCGGGCTGCTGCTCTGATAAGTGTAGCTGTAGTTTTCCATGTTTATAACCTCTCTTCTCATTTACTTGGTGATCTCGTCACAGGGAGATCTATTCACCTTTTTTATTTTAATACATAGCACAGGGAAAAACAAGTAAAGTTTTTTCGGATTATGCTTTTTTGTGTTTTGTTTTTCTCTTGCTTACAGGCACATCTTAACACGAAAATCATCACACAAGCGTCACACGAAAAAGGCGGAAAAAGAAAGGCGCTGTCTCATGAGACGGCGCCTTTTTGGCAAAGCCTGCGCTTTGCGGCATTCACGGCCTTTTGCATCAGGATCGGTACGATGATGCCGGCCGCGAGGTAGAAGATATAAAAGATCCTGCCGCCGGGAGCGTAGAAATAGACAAGATCGGTCTTGAAAAGCTCCATGTCAAAGGCCTGACAGCGGCCGGTAGTCATCTGCAAAAAAGCAAAGCCCGCCTTCACAAACATGAATCCCAGAAACTGATTGACCATGATGGAGTAGCTGTTGCCGGCGATGGCGTTGACCCATTTGTCTTTTCCCAGGGACGGCTCGAGGAGCTTTGCAATCCGCAGCCAGAAGGCAATGCCGACAAAGCCGACAAGGAAGGGAACGATCCCGCCCTCAATAAAATCGTCGCAGCGGGAGGGCGTGTAGTAGGGAACACGCCCGCAGAGAATGATGATCACATACTGTGCAAAGAAGACGAGGGCGAAATACCAGCCGTGCGCCAGCCGGTCAAAGCGCTCCAGCACGCGCCGGTACAAAATCCCAAGACCATAGAAGGGGAGAAAATATAGCGCGCGCACCACGGCCAGCTCCCAGCCGCGCCGAAATCCCTGTCTCGCCAGATATATGCCCAGCCCGCCGAGCAAAAGGCTGAGCGTGAAGGCCGCCGACTCCTTTTTCCATGAGCCGGATACGGGACACAGCCGCCGGAACAGCACGGTCATGACCTCAACCATGAAAAGCGGAACCACAAACCATGCGCCCATGTTGTATTCAAACTGTGACCCCTCATACAGCGGCATGGTCACCAGTGTACGGAAAGACGGCAGCATCCCGATGGTGAAACCGAAGCTGCGCAGCAGCAGCACCAGCAGCGCGTAGAAGAGATTCCACAGGTACATGGGCAGCAGCAGGGAACGTGCTTTGCGGCCCAGGAATCCCGGCACATCGCGCTCGTAACTGTCCTTATAAAAATAGCCCGAGCAGAATACAAACAGGCCGAGGTGGAAGCCATAGGGGGAGAACCAGTCATAAAAGAGGTTAATGCCGCCGCCGTTACAGTGCGCGGACACGATGAATACCATGCCCAGCGCGTATAGCAGCCTGAAGCGATAATCAACAGCTTCGTGCGATTTCTCCATCCCGATCCCTCCGCGCCGTAAAAGGCGGCTGATAATCCAAAACGGAAGCCTCTGTCTGAGACTTCCGTTTACTGGTGACCCGTACGGGACTCGAACCCGTTCTGAAATCGCCAAACAGCGCTTAACCGCTCGCTTTTGAAGTCTTGTTCGTATTTCCGTTCGTAATTTGACCGTTATAGAATGCCTCCATGTTCTGCACGTCCCGGTCCTTGACCTGCTTCGACAGGTGAGTGTAGATCCGCTGCACGGTGGAGGTATCAGACCAGCCGCCGTAGTAACAGGTGGTCATAATGTCCCATCCGAGAAACCACGCGAGGCTTGCGAAGCTGTGACGGAGGCCGTGCATGGTGATCTCCGGCAGGCCCGCGCTGCGGCATATCGACTGGATCATTTCATTTATGGCAGCGTGTTTCTGCCATTGAAGCGGCTCCCCTTCCTCCGGCCATATCTCCAGAAGGCGGGGAATCATGACGGGGATCTCCCGGCGGGAGGCTGCCGTCTTGTTGGTGTCTTTCCTGACGTATTTACCGGCGCTGTCAATCACAACGCTGCCTGTGACTGAAATCCTCGCGTTTTGGACACTTTTGGTAGTTAGAGACATGATCTCGCTCATGCGGAGGGAATGAAGCGCCAGAAGGCAAGCACGCTCGCATTTACGCCCTTTGATTGCTTCGAGGAAAACAAGGATCTGCTCATAGTCCAGCCACGGACGATCTGACCGGACCTGTTTCGGGAGATTGATCTCCGGCACGGGCAGACCGGCATATTTGAGAGAGCCGGTAACCAGCCGCCACGCATTGGCCACGGTCTTCGGACTGACCGCCTGCGCCTCGGCGCTGACAAGGGCCTGCCAGTCCAGCTTGTTCACGTCCTCCTGCATGGCCGACTGAAAGCGCGTCTTCCTGATCGACTCATAGCCGCGCACGGTGGACGGACTGAGGACGCCGGTGTTATCCACAATGTATTTTTCGATCACACTATCAAGGCTCTGCTTCGGCAGGGCCTTTTCTGCTTTTAAAAACCCGGCACGAATGGCGCGGGCTTTGGCAAGACACGCCTCCGCCGTGGCCTCGGTGACGCTGGCCCCCTCTTTGCGAAGCTCGATATTCCACGCGCCGGACTTGAGCTGCCGGGGAGCCGGTACTTTGATCTCCTGCCGGGGCGCTTTCTTCTTGCGGGCCACACGCTCACCGCAATAGGCACAGAAAATGGCATCGTCCTGGATGTTGTGTGAACAGTATCGGCATTTCATGGCTCGAAATACGTCCCTTCTATTCCGTCTTTCCTTTCACACGGAAACTGGCCTTTTATATTCTCGTTGTAATAGTTTCCAAGAGAATCTGCCGCCATAAGCTCCTGATATATGCTGTGCCAAATCTCAGAATACACGTAGGCAGCCGATTGATTATCCCGGAAGATCAGCGCAAGCATTTCATGGTCATCATCATACCCAACAGCCGAGAAACAACTGGAGCGCGGTGTTTGCTGCCATACAAGGCCCTCGCCGGTATAAGGACGCTCATCAAAGAACCTGTTTGGATCAGGGGCCGGCTTTACACCTGCGAGGGAGAGAGCAGCCATGAGCAGAAAAGCGGCGAACGGGAGCAAAAACCAGTGTTCAGCAGCCCAAAGCAATTTCTCTTTCATTTCATCATCCTACCAATGAACCGGTATCCTCCTTTTCGGGCTTCAGCATTTTAAGTGC
>Ga0310691_10002171_pt1 | contig 26985 bp, 25 predicted proteins | sample 176DNAGHGlowgp2_FD_203887 | JGI IMG/M metagenome (GOLD analysis project Ga0310691, IMG submission 203887) | Sheep rumen microbial communities from Palmerston North, Manawatu-Wanganui, New Zealand - 1766 DNA GHGlow gp2 (v2) (version 2) | ecosystem: Host-associated > Mammals > Digestive system >... | reverse complement strand
ATTTTGTATTTCCCGCACTTCTTAGTAACTTTGCACGCTGTAACGAAAGAAAGAAATGAAAAAAAGCATATTCTGCGGCTTTATGGTCGCAAGCATCTTGACGGCCAGCACCATGCGTGCGCAGAGCAACACACAGAGCAGCACCATGTCGCCCTATAGCCAGTATGGCCTGGGCATCCTTGCCGACCAGTCGCAAGGCTTCAACCGTGGCATGAACGGTACAGGACTGGCCTTGCGCAGCGGCACACTGGTGAACACGCTCAACCCCGCTTCTTACTCAGCCATTGACTCGCTGACGATGCTCTTCGATGCCGGACTGTCAGCCCAGCACACCAACTTCAAGGAGGGCAACACCAGCGTCAACACGCGCAAGGGCACCTTCGACTATGCCGTGGGCCTGTTCCGCATGCGGCGCCACCTGGGCGTCAGCTTCGGCCTGCTGCCCTTCAGCGACGTGGGCTACAACTACACCACCAGCACTTATCTGAGCACCACCATAGGGCGCATCACTGAGACCTACAGCGGCAAGGGCGGCCTGCACCAAGCCTTCGTGGGAGCTGGCTGGAACCCCGTGAAACCGCTCTCGGTGGGTGTCAACGTCGGATACCTGTGGGGCAACTACACCCGCAGCGCCACCTCGTCGGCCACGGTGACGGTGAACTCGCTGTCGAAGACCTACAAGGCCAGCGTGAGCAGCTACACCCTGAACGTGGGCATGCAGTGGCAACAGCCCATCGGCCGCCAGGACCGTCTGACCCTGGGAGCCACATGGGGCGTGGGGCACAAGCTGAACGCAGACCCAACCTGCGAGATTATCACCCTGAACACGGCAACGGTGGTGAGCGACACCACCATCTTCACCATCAAGAACGGCCTGGAGCTGCCCACCACCATTGGTGCGGGTCTGGCTTGGGAGCACCAGCAGCGGCTCACCGTAGCGGCCGACTTCAGTCTGCAGAAGTGGGGAGGCATCAGCTTTCCTGACTACGACGAGGAGCAGAAGACCTACCAGCTGCGCAGCGGACTGCTGAAGGACCGCACACGCCTGAGCATCGGCATGGACTATGTGCCGCAGCCACTGAGCCGCCGCAGCTACCTGAAGCGGGTACACTACAAGCTGGGAGCGGCCTACGCTACACCTTATTATAAAATCAACGGACAAGACGGTCCCAAGGAGATGAGCCTCAGTGCCGGCCTGGGCCTGCCCCTGCAGAACGCCTGGAACAACCGCTCGGTGCTGAACATCAGCGCACAGTGGATTCACAGCTCGGCCAAAGACCTCATCACTGACAACACTTTCCGCATCAGCGTTGGACTGACCTTCAACGAGAAGTGGTTCGACAAGTTCAGGATTGAATGATGCGGGCTACGCCCTAAATGAGAATTGATAAATGAGAAATGATAAATGAGGAATGAGCAATGCAGCGCCCGCCGTGGCGTAAAGATGAGGCTTGGTAGGCTGGTCGGCTTATCACTCATCATTTTTCATTTGTCATTTAGCTTGGCGTGCAGCGAGGCGCAGGAGCACATCGCGAAGGCCATCAATCCCGAGGACTCCGTCTCGATGATGACCACCTACGGCGTCAACACGCTCATCAGCGACTCCGGCGTCATCAAGTACCGCATCGTCACCGAGCGGTGGGACGTGAACACCACCCGCCAGCCCTCACGATGGGAGTTCATGAAGGGCATCTTCTTTGAACAGTTCGACGAGCAGTTCCACGTGCAGGCCTACATCCAGGCCGACACCGCCTGGTACTACGACCAGAAACGTCTGTGGAAGCTGCGCGGCCGCGTTAACATCCGCAATGTCAAGGGATTGGTCTATACCAGCGAGGAGCTGTACTGGGACGGCATGGCACACGAGTTCTACTCCACCGTGTTCTCGCGTGTGGTCACCCCCGAGCGCACCATGGAGGGCACCTATTTCCGCAGTGACGAGAAGATGGACCACTACATGGTGACGAACAGTGTGGGGTCATTCCAGGCCGCCGACATTGAGGGCGATGACAACAACAGCAGCGCCACCTCAGGCGACAGCGTAGAGGAGCCGCTACGTCCCGCTCCCGAGAAACACCGAAGGGACTAAGCCCACAAACCGAATACCATGACCTCACTCATCATAGGACTACTCATCACGATGCTCTTCTCTGCCTTCTTCTCAGGCATGGAAATAGCCTTCGTGTCGAGCAACAGACTGCTGGCCGAGGTGGCCCGCGAGAAGAACGGACCGGCACAGAAGGCCATCAGCCTGTTCTACCGCCACCCCAACAACTTTATCTCCACGATGCTGGTGGGCAACAACATCGCCCTGGTCATCTATGGCATCCTCTTCGCACAAATCTTTGACCAGACACTCTTCAGCAGTCTCGACGACGCCTCGCGCGTCACTGCCGACACCCTGCTGTCGACCCTCGTCGTGCTCTTCACCGGCGAGTTTCTGCCCAAGACCATCTTCAAGGCCAATCCCAACGCCATGCTCAACTTCTTTGCACTGCCCGCGGCAGCATGCTACTTCCTGCTCTGGCCCATCGCCCGCTTTGCCATCATGCTGTCAAAGCTATTGCTGCGCATGGTGGGCATCAAGATGGACAGCGAGGGCGACGACAAGGAGTTCACCAAGGTAGACCTCGACTACCTGGTGCAGAGCAGCATCGACAACGCTGGCAACGAAGAGATTGAGGAGGAGGTGAAGTTCTTCCAGAACGCCCTCGACTTCTCTGAGACGAAGGTGCGCGACTGCATGGTGCCACGCACGGAGATTGACGCCGTGGAAGACACGGCCACCATCGAGCAACTCAGGCAGCACTTCATCGAGAGCGGTCACTCGAAGATTGTCATCTACCACGAGGACATCGACCACATCATCGGCTACATCCACTCGCAGGAAATGTTCCGGCTGTATAGTAGAGAGAATTCAGAGTTTAGGGAGGACAGTGGAGAGGGCACCAACTCTCAAATCTCAAACCTCAAATCTCAACTCAAAATCCGTCCCATGACCTTCGTCCCTGAGACGATGCTGGCCAGCAAGATGATGCAGACGCTGCTGCAACAGAAGAAGTCGCTCGGCGTCGTCATCGACGAGTTCGGCGGCACCAGCGGACTCATCTCACTGGAGGACATCGTCGAAGAGATTTTCGGCGACATCGAAGACGAGCACGACTCAGTGAACTATGTGGCCAAGCAGACTGACAAGGACGAGTACCTGCTGTCAGCCCGACTGGAGATAGCGAAGGTGAACGAGCTGTTCGACATCGGCCTGCCCGAGAGCGACGAATACATGACCGTCGGCGGATACATCCTGCACGAGTACCAAAGTTTCCCAAAGCTCAACGAGGTGGTGCGCATCGGGCGGTTTGAGTTTAGAATAGTGAAGAATACGGCCACAAAAATCGAGCTCGTAAAGCTAAAAGTCAACGAAAGCGACATTTTTTCCTAAAAAAATGCCGTTGTTTCACGCAAAATGTGTACCTTTGTCGGCTGAAATTGAAAAAGCATCAAAAACAAAAAACAAAACAATAAAAAAATTAAACATTTAAATGGCAGCAATTGGTAAAATCAGAAGCTGGGGCCCTTGGCTGGTGGGTATCATCGGCCTGGCTCTGTTTGGCTTCATTGCAACGGACTTTACAAGACAGTGCGAGACCTCAAGCAATCAGGCTCGCCAATTAGTTGGAAAAGTGATGGGCGAGAAACTGTCCATCCAAGACCTTCAGCAGCGCTCGGAAGAGTACAAGAACTTCTTCAAGGCCATGGGATATGACGCCAACGAAGAGGTGCTCCGTGAGTATGGCTGGGACGACTTCGTGACTTTCACCATCCTGGGCGAGGAGGCTGAAAAGCTGGGCCTGGGCGTTACCGACGAAGAGCTGAAGGCCGTGCTGGCACAGCCCCAGCTCCCCGGCATTCCCCGCCAGTTCCTCATGCCCGACTTCTTCAACGAGGCCGGCGAGTTTGACTACAACAACGTGTCACAAATCTATAGCTTCCTGCAGCAGCAGGCTCCCGAGCAGTTCAACGACTTCAAGAACTACTGGGAGATGATTGAGAAGATGCTGCGCCAGGAGCTCCTCGGTCGCAAGTACCTCTCGCTGCTCCAGGCTTGCATGCTCAGCAACGAGCCTTCGGCCAAGCTGGCCTTCGACGGCCGCAACAACGAGGCCGAGGTGGTCATCGCTGCCCTGCCCTACTCGTCTATCAACGACAACGAGGTGCAGGTGACCGATGCCGACCTGAAGGCTAAGTACGACGAGCTGAAGGAGATGTTCAAGACCAACAAGGAGACCCGCAACATCAAGTATGTGGTGTGCAACATCGTTCCTTCAGAAGCCGACATCAACAACCTCACCCAGTCGCTCGAAGAGGCTACTCAGCAGTTCGAGGAGGGCAAAATGAGCATCAGCGACATCGTGTCGATGCACCGTTCAACCCTCAGCTACACTGAGAACATGCCCTACAACGCCAAGGGCCTGCGCAGCATCTCGGCTTCACTGCTCGACACCCTGAACACCATGAAGGACAGCACCACCACCGCTCCCTTCCGCTACAGCACCGTTGAGGCTGGCAAGCCCATCGAGCACATGGCCATTGCCCATCTGAACCGTCGCTATCAGGACGTCGACTCCATCGGCTACAAGTACATGACCGTGCTGGGCACCGACCTGGCCGACGCCGAGAAGCGCGCCGACAGCGTCATCGCCGTCATCAACAGCGGCGTCAGCATTGACAGCGTGGCCAACAGCATGAGCCGTGCCATCCAGACCGCATGGGTCAGCGCCGACACCTATCAGGGCAAGAACATCATCGATGCCGACACACGCGCCATCCTCGGCGCCGTGCGCCCGGCCCAGGTGAACGACGTGAAGCGTGTGACACGCTCACGCGACATCATGGTGTTCCAGGTTACTGAGCGCCGCACCAGCACGCTCTACGACGTAGCCATCGTCAGCAACGAGATTCGCCAGTCAACTGAGACTGAGGACAAGACCTACAACGACTTCAGCCAGTATGTCAGCTCATGTTCCAACGCTGACGACCTGGAGAAGAAGGCTCCTCAGGCCGGCTACCAGGTACAGGAGCAGCTCAACCTGCTCAGCACTGACTATGTCATCGGTGGCAACGCTGCCCTGCCCAACACCCGCGAGGCTGTGAAGTGGGCCTTCGCCAAGGCTCAAGAGGGCAGCATCTCAGAAATCTTCCGTGATGCAGCCGAGGGACGCCTCATGGTGGTCACCGTCACGAAGGTCAATCCTGCTGGCTACTTCGACCTCAAGAGCGCCGAGCCGACCCTGCGTGCCGAGGTGCTGAAGGACAAGAAGGCCGAGAAGCTGATGCAGCAGCTCTCAGGTGTCACCACCGTCGAGCAGGCCGAGCAGAAGGGTGCACAGGTTGACACCCTGCACAGCGTGGGCTTCCCCATGCGCGTGCCTGTGCTGCACCAGTCGGAGCGCGGACTCAGTGGCGCCATCGCTGCCACCGCCGCCGGACAGACAGTGAAGAAGCCCTTCAAGGGCGACAACGGTGTCTACATCTTCAAGGTGCTCAGCCGCGAGGCTAACGCTGACGAGACCTTCGAGCGCCGTACCGAGGAGGCCAACATGATGCGCCGCCTGCTCAGCTTCATCACGCCCGGACAGATTAACAACCCCGGATTCCTCATGCACGACCTCGTGATGCCTCAGCAGCGTGGCTACCTGACCAACTTCATGGAGGTGCTGGCTGAGAAGGCCGAACTGCTGGACAACCGCTACATGTTCTAAGCAATCAAGAACGTGAGACCATCATAAAATGGGGAGTCAGCCAAGCGCTAACTCCCCATTTCCTTTGTGTTTCTTTTTATTTCCCCATTCGCTCGGCACACACCGCCGCCAGCCCGCAGCGCTCGCAGTGCGGCTTGCGCGAGGTGCACACATAGCGCCCGTGCAACAGCAGCCAGTGGTGAGCCTTGGGAATGTCAGCCTCGGGTATGTGCCTCACCAACTGCTGCTCCACCTTCAGCGGCGTGGTGGCCGACTTCGGCACCAGTCCCAGCCGGTGGCTCACCCTGAAGACATGGGTGTCGACAGCCATGGCAGCGCGCCCAAAGGCCACGGCCTGCATCACGTTGGCCGTCTTGCGTCCTACGCCGGGCAGCCGCAGCAGTGCCTCCATGTCGCTGGGCACCACACCCTGGTACTGCTCGGTGAGCATGCGCGACAGCTCCACCAGATGGCGTGCCTTGGCATTGGGATAGCTCACGCTCTTCACATACTCATACACCTCGTCGGCCTCGGCAGCCCCCATCGACGCAGCGTCGGGGAAGCGGCGGAACAGCTCAGGCGTCACCATGTTCACACGCTTGTCGGTGCACTGGGCGCTCAGCACCACGGCCACCAGCAGCTGGAACTCGCTCTGGAACTCCAGCTCAGTGTCGACCACGGGCATCTCACGCCGGAAATAGTCCAGCACCTGTTGGTATCGCTCTTCTCTTCTCATAGCAGGTGCAAAGATACATTATTTTCACGACAACCATGTTTTTATCATCGAAGAAAACGACATCTTTTTAAGATTTTTATTACCTTTGCACCCAAATAGACACTATCATGGACACAAACAGAATACTCACTTTCCTCCGCCAGGTCATGGCCAACAACAACCGCGAATGGTTTCAAGCCCATAAGGGCGACTACGACGCCGCACGGGCCGAGTTTGAGCGTGGCATAGGCCAGGCCCTGCAGCGCATCGTCAGCTTCGACCCCGAGGTGGGCACGCAGACGGTAAAGGACTGCACCTACCGTTTCTACCGCGACACGCGTTTCTCAGCTGACAAGTCGCCCTACAAGAACCATTTTGGCGCCTATATCAACGCGCGCGGCAAGAAGGCACTGCGCGGCGGCTACTACATCCACCTGGAGCCAGGCAGCTGCATGCTGGCCGTGGGCAACTACTGGCTACCCACAAACATCCTCACCGCCTGCCGCAACGAGATGATGGCCAACGAGGAACAGTGGCTCAGCTGTGTGGAGACACCCGCCTTCAAAAAGCTGTTCGGCGCTCCCGACGATGCCTCGTGGGAGAGTCCGCAAGGATTCGGCCTGGCCAAGCTGAAGACCTGCCCCGCCGGCTTCCCCCGCGACTATGCCCACGTGGGCTACCTGCGCCTGAAAGACTACTGCGCATGGCACCGTGTGCCTGACGACTTCTTCGAAGGCGATGGCTGGCTCGACCGCATGGAGCACATCTTCCGCACAGCCAAGCCCATGATGGACTTTATGAACGCCGTCATCGACGACTACGAATAGGCTTATGAAACAGAAACGAACTACACTACTGCTGCTGATGCTGCTGGCTACCCTCACAACGATGGCTGGCGGCGTGTACAACGTGCGTGACTATGGCGCAAAGGGCGACGGACAGACGCTCGACTCTCCCGCCATCAATGCGGCCATCGAAGCGGCCGTGTCCGACGGCGGCGGACAGGTGCTGCTGCCCGCTGGCACCTACCTGTGTGGCAGCATACGTCTGAAGAGCAACATCGACCTGCACTTAGCCTCCGGATGCACCATCCTGGCAGCACCGGCGTCGACGAAAGCCTACGACGAGAGTGAGTCATTCGGCGGATTCCCCGAGTACCAGGACGGTGGGCACACCTACTTCCACAACTCGCTCATCTGGGCCGAAGGTCAGCACAACATCGCCATCACCGGCCACGGCATGATTGATGGCAAGGGACTGACGAAGAAGGACACCGAGAAGGCCGGACAGGTGCAGGGAGGCAGCATAGGCACCGGCGACAAGGCCATCGCCCTGAAGCTCTGCCGGCAGGTCACCATCCGCGACATCACCATCTATCGTGGCGGCCACTTTGCCATCATCATGACTGGATGTGACCTGAGCACCATCGACAACGTGACCATCGACACCAACCGCGACGGCTTCGACATCGACTGCTGCAAGTATATGACCATCACCAACTGCCGCATCAACACCCCCAGCGACGACGCCCTGGTGCTGAAATCGAGCTATGCGCTGAAGAAGCCGGTGCTCTGCGAGCATATCGCCGTGAGCAACTGCAACATCACGGGCTACAAGTGTGGCACGCTGCTCGACGGCACCTACGTGCCCGAGCCTGTGGGATGGGTGTGCGGACGCTTCAAGCTCGGCACCGAGTCAAACGGCGGCTACCGCAACATAGCACTCACCAACTGCACCTTCGCCTACTCCTCGGGACTGGCCTTCGAGGAGGTGGATCAGGGGCGCATGGAGAACATCGTCGTGTCGAACATCACCATGAGCCATGTTCACCACTACCCCATCTACATCACCACGGGCTGCCGCAACCGCGGACCGAAGGAGGTGACGCGCCGCAGCTCGGCACGCGACATACAAATCAGCAACGTGGTGGCTGACGACTGCGACTCGCTGTGCTCCATCATCGTCACCGGCATGGCCGACGAACCGCTGTGCAACGTGTGGCTGCAGAACATCCGCCTGCAGTTCAAGGGCGGTGGCACAGCCGACCTGGTCAACAAGGAGTATCGCGAGCAGGGTACGAACTATCCTGAGCCGAAGTTTGCCGGATGGACGCCTGCCTACGGTCTCTATGCCCGTCACGTCAAGGGCCTGCACGTCAGCGATGTGACCTTCAGCTTTGAGCGTCCCGAGCACCGGCCCGCCATCGTGCTTGACGATGTCCACGGCGCCACCCTGCAACACATCGACGCACAGTTAGAGCCAGGCATTGACAAGGTCGTCACCTTCCGCTGCTCCGACATCGTCAACCCTTGACTTGAATGTTCCCTGGGCATAGCCCATTCATCCGTCCTACGCGCGCGAGGAAATCGACGCCGGATTCTGACCAAGTCGCGACTTATTTTCATAACTCAATGCCTGGTGAAATTATCTCCATGCCTGGCGATATTATCTCCATGCCTGGCTGTCGTAACTCCATGCCTGGCTGCCATAACTCCATGCCTGGCTGCCATAACTCAATGCCTGGTTATCATAAGTCGACCAAATAACAAAAAAAAGATATAAAAAAAAAGAACAACATGCACGGTTTCTTCTTTTTTTTTGTAATTTTGTGCCCAAATTTGCACATAGGAATGGAAAATATAAGGAACTTCTGCATCATCGCCCACATTGACCACGGCAAGTCGACACTCGCTGACCGTCTGCTGGAACGTACCAAGACCATCCAGGTAACGGAGGGTCAGATGCTCGACGACATGGACCTGGAACGTGAGCGAGGCATCACCATCAAGAGCCATGCCATACAGATGGAGTATGAGCGGGACGGGCAGAAGTATATATTGAACCTCATCGACACACCGGGACACGTGGACTTCAGCTATGAGGTGTCACGCTCCATCGCTGCCTGCGAGGGTGCCCTCCTGGTGGTCGACGCCACGCAGGGCGTGCAGGCACAGACCATCTCGAACCTCTATATGGCCATCGACAACAACCTGGAAATCATCCCCGTCATCAACAAGATTGACATGCCCAGCGCCATGCCCGACGAGGTGGAGGACGAGATTGTAGACCTGATAGGCTGCGACCCGGAGGACATCATACGCGCCAGCGGAAAGACCGGCGAGGGTGTTGACGCCATCCTCGACGCCGTGGTGGACCGCATCCCCCACCCCGTCGGCGATGAGACGGCACCGCTGCAGGCACTCATCTTCGACTCGGTGTTCAACTCGTTCCGAGGCATCATCGCCTACTTCAAGATTACCAACGGCATCATCCGCAAGGGCGACAAGGTGAAGTTCTTCAACACGGGCATGGAGTACGACGCCGACGAGGTGGGTGTGCTGAAGATGGACATGATTCCCCGCCAGGAGCTGCGCACGGGCGACGTGGGCTACATCATCAGCGGCATCAAGGACTCGAAGGAGGTGAAGGTGGGCGACACCATCACCCATGTGGCTCGCCCCTGCGACAAGGCCATCGAGGGATTCCAGGAGGTAAAGCCCATGGTGTTCGCCGGTGTCTACCCTATCGACCCGACAGACTACGAGAACCTGCGCGCCTCACTGGAGAAGCTGCAGCTGAACGATGCCTCGCTGACCTTCCAGCCCGAGAGCTCGGTGGCACTGGGCTTCGGCTTCCGCTGCGGATTCCTCGGACTGCTGCACATGGAGATTGTGCAGGAGCGCCTGGACCGCGAGTTCGACATGGACGTCATCACCACCGTGCCCAACGTCAGCTACATGTGCTACACCAAGCAGGGCGAGGTGAAGGAGGTGCACAACCCCAGCGGGCTGCCCGACCAGACGATGATTGACCACATTGAGGAGCCATACATCAGGGCCAGCATCATCACCGCGTCGGCTTACATCGGCCCCATCATGACGCTCTGCCTTGACAAGCGCGGCGAGCTCATCGACCAGCAGTACGTCAGCGGCGGGCGCATAGAGCTGCACTTCATGCTGCCGCTGGGCGAGATTGTCATCGACTTCTACGACAAGCTGAAGTCCATCTCGAAGGGCTATGCGTCGTTTGACTACCACATCGACTCGTTCCGCCCCTCAAAGCTGGTGAAGCTCGACATCCTGCTCAACGGCGAGCCCGTGGACGCCCTGTCGACGCTGACACACCAGGACAACGCCGTGAGCTTCGGGCGCCGCATGTGCGAGAAGCTGAAGGAGCTGATACCACGCCAGCAGTTCGACATCGCCATCCAGGCCGCCATCGGGGCCAAGATTATAGCGCGCGAAACGGTGAAACAGGTAAGAAAGGACGTGCTGGCCAAGTGCTACGGAGGCGACGTCACAAGAAAGCGAAAACTGCTTGAGAAACAGAAGCGTGGAAAGAAACGCATGAAGCAGATAGGCAATGTGGAGGTGCCGCAGAAAGCCTTCCTCGCCGTATTAAAATTAGACTAATCAAGCCTTAAAACAAACCACAAGAACAATGGCAAACCTAAGTTTAACTCCCCGAGACGTGGCCCGTGAGCTGGCCCGACGCTACAGCACAATGACGCATGACGAGCTGGACGTGCTGGAGAGCATCCTGATTCCGCGCAAGTATGCAAAGAACGAAATCATCCTGCGCGAAGGCGAGACCTGTGAGAACATCTACTGGGTGGTCAAAGGTCTGGTGAGGCAGTATTACTACAAGAACAAGAAAGAGCTGACCGAATACATGGCTACCGAGAACAGCATCGTGATGTGCATCGAGAGCCTGTTCAAGGAGGAACCCTCGCTGCTGACCATTCAGGCGCTGGAGCCCTCTATCATCTACTCCATCCCGAAGGCTGAGCTGGAGGCTGCCGCCATCAAGTGCGTCAACATCCAGATGCTCTACCGTAAGATTCTGGAGGAGTCGCTCATCATCAGCCAGCACCATGCCGACATGCTGCGCTTCGAGACGGCCCAGGACCGCTATGCCAAGCTGGTGAAGCGCTCGCCCCAGCTGGTGCTGCGTGCACCACTGGTCTACATCGCCAGCTACCTGCAGATGACGCCCGAGACGCTCTCGCGTGTCCGCACGGCAGCCTTGCTGAACGGCTAAAGCATCTTGTACGACGCTATGGATGTCTCGTCGCGCTACGGCTCAAAGATAGCCCAGCTGGCCCTCTGGCTCGTCCTGGGCATCACGCTACCAGCCGTATGCAATGCGCAGCAGAAGCATGCCTTGATGATTGGCATATCCAACTACTACACAAATGGATACAAGGTGTGGGAAAACATTCATGGTGCCGAGGACATTGCCCTCTTGACACCCGTATTGAAAGAGAAAGGCTTTGCGGTGCAGTCGCTGACGAATGAAGACGCAACCTATGAGGGCATTGTCCATGTGCTTGCCAACATCATCGGCAGCTGCAAGCAAGGCGATGTCGTCTATCTGCACTTCTCGTGTCATGGCCAGCCCGTTGAAGACGGACTGAACGGAAGGGCCAAGGACGAGGAAGACGGCTGGGATGAGGCCATCGTCCCAATAGATGCCGGAAGAGAGTACAACAACGTTTACAAGGGAGAGAAACACCTCACTGACGACGAGCTGAACGGCTATTTCACTAAGCTACGCAAGAAGATAGGCCCAACAGGCATGCTCTATGTGGCCATGGATGCGTGCCATGCCGGCACGACATCGCGCGGCGGACTTGAGACCGTGAGAGGCACAAAGGAAGGACTGACCAAGAACGGCACGAAATATAATCCGCCAAGGGATAGCACCCGACATTATTCTGTTGAGCGAACACCAGACATGGCACCAGCCTTATTCATTGAGGCTTGCCAGCCAAGCGAGCGAAACACGGAAATCAGAATCAACGGCAAGGACTACGGCGCACTGTCATACAACATCTGGCAAGCCCTAAGAGCCATGCCCACCCTTGGCAAAGACTCGAAGACACTGCTTTGGCTCAGCGTTAAAGCATCGACCCAAGAAGCTGGGCGATGGCCCAGGACCCAAACGTTAGTAAGGGAAGAATAGCTCAGACCATCATTATGAACAAGGAGGAAAAAGGAGCATTTGAACAATTCGTCAAGAGGAATGAGCAGAAGACGCTTAACTTCCTTCATTCCTGGTATTCTGCACTGCCTGATACGAGCATCCAGGACATCGTGCAGGATGCCTATATAGCGTTGTACAACAACATTGAGGCAAGGAAAGTGGAAGGTCCTCTATACCCTTACTTCCTCAAAATCTGTATCAACCTTTCTCTGAAGGCCCTCCGCAAGCAAGGCAACCACATCGTTGTCGGTATAGACGACACAGATATTCAGCAGAAGAACACCATCTCCATGAACAAGGTGGAGAGCATCCTGCAGGTCTGCGAAGAGGAGGAGGTTGTCATCAAAGAGAAGAAACAGTTTGTCCACGATGCACTCAACCAGATGGCCACACACTGCAGGGAACTGCTCTGGAGCTACTACGCCGACGAGCTGAGCTGGGCTACAATAGCCACGATGTCTGGCCTGAAGAACGCCGACACGGCAAAATCGCAGGCCTCCAGATGCCGCCAGACATTCAAAGAGAAATTCAAATACTTATGGGCGCAGTTCTATGACAAATAAAGACAACAGTGAGAGAATAGAAAAATACCTCCGGGAACAAATGTCTCCGGAGGAAAGCCAGGCATTTCTGAACGACCTCAGAAACGACAAGGAGCTGCGTGAAGAGGCCCAGATGATGGCTTTGCTCATCAAAGAGATAAAGGAGGAGCAGGACAGGCAGGACGAAGCCGTCGCACAAGAGATAGCTGCAGCCAAACGACGCGCCAAGACCGTTCGGCTCGTCAGATGGATTGTGTCCGCCGCTGCCATCTTTGCCATCATCTTCGGAGCTAATCTATGGTACAATTCATACAAGATGGACAAAGTGTTTGATGCTTACTACAAACCTTACGATGCCACAAAAGCAAGAGGCGGCGATGACAAGGCCATCAAGCTGGAGCTGGCAGAACTCTATAACAAGGTGGGAACTGAGAGCGACGTAGCCCCGGTCATCACCCAGCTGCAAACCATCTATGATGGCATCCTGGCAAACAGTGACGAATACGCTGACTACCGCTATGACGAGAATGACATTGCCTGGTATCTGGCATTGGCATACATCAAGGACCATCAGAAAGACAAGGCCAAAGAGCTGCTGAAGCGTTTGGCTGAGCAGGGTGTCGCGGAGGCAAGCGAGCTGCTAAAAGAGCTGTAGCCGTTACTGCTTCTCTATCCCATCCAACAGTATGAACGCAGCCCAGTATTCGGGCTTGTCATATTTGCCTCCTTCCACTTTGCGAAGATACTTTTGTGCAGACAGAAGTGCCTGCCGCTTGCCTTGGCCAGAAAGAAGATTCCTGTAGAACTGGGTCATCAGAATCATGGTTGCATCGTTTTCGACCTCCCAAAGACTCATCAAGATGCTGTTTGCGCCTGCCTTCTTGAAGCCACGCTGCAAGCCGAAGACGCCTTCGCTCTGCGCAATGTCGCCCAAGCCCGTCTGACAGGCGGACAAGACCACCAGGTCAAGACCGCGCAAGTCAACATCGGCTATCTCCCTGGCCGTCAGGACGCCATCCTCAACATCGTCAGGCAGCTTCTCGTCGTTTAATATATGATTCGCTCCTGACAAGAGCAAGCCCGAGCGGGTCAGCGCCCGGTCCTCGGCCGAGAACGCGGCGTTATCCATCATCATGAACTGGTAACGGGCATTGTCGGCCTTTTCTTCAGTATAATAGAAACCGTGAGTGGCAACATGCAGCCAACCTATTTTCCGGCCTGACAGGGCCTTGAACGATTCTTCCGTCCCCAAGGCTGCTGTATCCAGCACGCACTGCCATCCGGCCTTGGTCAGCTCTTCATTGATGATGTCAACCTCTGCCTTAGACTGCTTAAGGTATTCCCTTCCCCCGCGCAGGCTCATTCCACGGACGTTGGCCCGCTCCGGGAACGACTCATCCAGCAGGGCAACGCTCCTGTCCGCAACGGTGGCATCAAGCGCCGCATTATAGTCCAATCCGCCATACAACATGGCACAGTTGAGGGATTCATCCTTTTCACGCGTAACCAGCTCGCGTGTAGATGACACCCTGTAGATGTCGTAGTTCTCCATCCCCGGCAGATACTCTATACCTATATTATATAGGGCGCCTGAAGGTGAGAAATAAATGGTCTTGACTCCCTCCAGCTCCGCCTGCAACGGTTTCCATACCAGGTCGGCCATCTCCTGACACTGATAGGTCAAGGTGTCAGAGACTTGCTTTAATTGACTATTCTCAAAAATGGGAATCATTTTTGGTGAGGTGTAATCTCTTCGAAGGACAAGTGCTCCAAGCATTGTTTGTTTTTGGTTCCATAAGGGGAACTCAACAAACTCAATCGCAAGCTCATCTTTCTTCAAGGCATTGCACACTTCAGTCCACTTGGGGAAAAGAGGTTCCAGCACACCAATGCTGTCGAGATAAGCCATCAGCCGTCTTTGTTCATGTACTATCTCCCAATAATTATCCACCGAGCCAGCGTCATGCCTCTTTATCAACGACTTGTATTCCTGCATCTTAGCATCGATTCTGTCGGAATAGCCCCTTGTAATAGAATCGTTCGTCGTTCTAAGATAGTTACGCAGCCGATTTCCTGCTGTTAATCGGAATTCCTTCGTAATCAGAGCGCCATCGTATGCCATCTGGCACAAATCAGCAGATTTTGTTTTAAAGGCAAAATATGGCATTTGTCTTGTTAATGCTGGTGCATACGCCATGTCAAAAACTTCGTCGTAATATGCCCCTGGCGAAATGATAGTCGGTTTCTTAACTATACCCTTCAGCCCATTCAGACTTCTTAAATACAAGTCTTTGCATAACGCTAACAGGGTCTCTCCATTTCCAAGCTCATAATGATAATAGGGATTCTTCGTGTCGTATTTTATGGCACTTTCTACGTCTCCTCTTTGATAGTAGCAATACCCTATCTTCTGCGACAGCGTAGTTTTTGTTAGGTCCACAAGCGTCACAGATTGACTATAAGAAAGAATCTCATGATTGTACCAGAGTTCTAAAATCCACTCATTTCGTTTCATCTGATACAAGCTGTCAATAGACAAATATTGCATGAGTGCCACATCATAAAATCTACGACGATAGTTGTAGTCTGCTATCTGTTCCAAGGCATTGACATATTTCCATGAGCCTGGAAAAAACTGCTTTGCCTTATCCCTGACTTCCTTCCAGATGTTTATTCCACAGTCCGTTTCGTATGTAGTTTTGGAAGGGCGGATGTCAACATCTGAGGCTATATTTGTTAAGTGTTCAAGATATAGACTATCATTTGTTTTGTATATATGGCTACAAACCTCAATAATCTCTTTGTCAAGAACAGGTATTTTCCGCGTTTGCCTATCTATTACCAATGCTTTCCTATAGAGAGAGAGTGCATTTTCGTAGCATTTGTTATATTTCCCAAAGCCCTGAATCATTGCTATCAAGGATTCACAACATTCAACAACATCTTGCGAATGTGCTCCATTCATCATTAGCCTAATGTCTGTTTCAAGTATGCGAATGTCGTCCAACTGCTTTATCAACAAATCATCATCAGTAAAATGCAGCCAATGATATGTATCCTTAAACTGTGACATAATGTATCCTCCATCATCAGGTGAAGCATTCAAAAAGAAATCCAGGACCCGGTACTTTGACAAGACTCTCATTGAGATTGCCTTTTTACTTTCAGCAGTACAGTTAAGCCAAACATCCTTAACGAATTTGTTTAGAAGATATGCAGCTATGTCGTATTTTCCTTGGCTTTTCAAAGTGTCTATATGATTTTCATACGCAGGAAGCAAATCTTCAAATGGCTTAGTCATCTTCCTGTTTCTAAAAGGAACAGGGAAATTTATATCGTGAGAGGCAAGACGCACAGTCCCATCCGTCGAAAAGATGGGCTCAAAATGTTCCTCAAAATACACTTTTTTGTCCCCTTGATATGTCACACGGGGCTGACTGCTGATTGGAAGTGTAGTATATATGATTCGATAATCCTTACCGTCTGTGTTCAACACCTCATTCATTTTGCTATACACCCAGCACCCATTCACAGAAGGAACGAAATAGCCCTTTAGCAATGTGCAGTCGTCCCTGAATTCTATTGTCTCATACGTCCATTCTGCCCATCCCATATTCTTGGTCACTCCAAGGCTAAGTGTTTGAGCGGAAACATATATAGGTACTATTAGCCACAGCAATGAAATCAATATCTTCATATTGTCCTTAATAATTACTTGTATTAACCCCCTCAATGGAAGATTAGAATGCAAAAATACCACTTTTTCTCCGTTTTCCCTCTTTTCTCAAAAAAAACTTCACCTTGATGTTTACTTTTTTCCGTCTACCGGTATTCAATGATGTAAACGACAAACAAAAGCTCACATTATTATAAGACATGACACAGCAGACGATGCTCACCATCAAGAACAAGAGCGAGGTGCTCTACTTGCGACAGGACAACATCCTGTTTATCCAGGCCGACGGTAACTACTGCAACATCCACCTGACTGATGGGGGCGTGCTCAACACGCTCACCTATCAGCGGGCGGAGATAGCAAGGATGATGGACGAACAGCTGGCAGACAACAGCAGGAAGCGGTTCGTGATGGTCGGCCGCTCCTATATGGTGAACACCGACTACGTGCTACGCATACAGCCAAGCAAGCAGCTGCTCACCTTCAGGGTGAACAGACTGGGGACTGACCAGAAGATAGCCATCAAGGCAACGGCAAAGGCCCTTGACGCGCTGATAGCGGAGATGGAGAAGCTGTCTGACGCAGCAGCAAGCCCATAGTTTCGTACCCCCACCGCCATGCTTCATACAATGAGCGATGAAAAAGAAGCACTTCGATAACGTTTTTTACTACTTTTGCATAAACGAACAAGAACGGCAGGCCCATCCCTCTCAAGGGCCTGTAGTCCCTCGTTCTGAAACAATCACTGCCGATGTCCGGGGATTGGTCGGCACAAAAAACAACAAAAAACAACATGAAAAAGTTTTTCATTTGCATGGCTCTGTGCCTGATGTCTGTCACGGTGATGGCGCAGAAAGAAGTGACAGTGAAGGCTGGTACGCTGGTGCCCCTTCAGATTTCAAACCCTACAAAGGCCGCTGATGTGCAAGTAGGCCAGAAGGTGGCCTTCAAGGTGAATCGCGACATCAACGTTGACGGCGTCACAGCCATTCCCTTCGGGACCACTGTCAACGGCACCGTCTATGAAGCCAAGAAATCTTCTTGGTGGGGAACCAAAGGCCGCCTCGGCATCAGGATTACAGAGATGTATGGTCCGAATGGAGAAATGATTCCCCTCACCAACGGCGACGTCTATGTAACGGGTAAGAATCGCACGCCACTGTCTGTTGTCCTAAGTCTCTGCTTAGTGTGGCCAGCATGCTTCATCTGCGGCTCAAAGGCCGAACTGCCTGCGGGCTATGAGGTCCAGACCAACGTAGCTTCTAACACCACGGTAAAGGTGTTTTAAACGATATCTCAGAACGCCTATCACACTCATATACATAAATCTATACACACCCAAGGTAATCATTTTCGTAAAGTGTTATGAAAAAACGTATGTTTTATTTGTGTGTTCCAAAAAGAATCGCTATCTTTGCCGAGTCTTTCCGTAGTCCGTGACCCACAGTGTTGGGGCGGCAAGCCCCAAAACGACTTGAGGAGAACTCACTCGCGGTAGGACACATACATACAAAGGCGTTTTCTGGACGCTTTGGGTTTGGCGCTTTGAGAATCTCGCAAGTTCGAACTAGTGGTCAAAACCAAAGCAACGGGAACGCCCCTTGGGGGTGTAGTATCCATACACATTATATATATGTGTGTGTTCTTGCATACATCTACGTGGGGCTTTCAGCGTTGCTCGGTTGGACTACTAGGGCGATGCGAGAGCCTTCAAAGCGTGGACCGAGCACAGAACTGGCTCCACGTTTTTTGTGTGTATGCAGGAGAACCTAAACTATTAACAACTGCTGAGGGGCTGGAGGCAGGAGAACATGTGGAATAGAATGATATATAATGACTTTTCTATCCTTGGCTTTTGTGGCGTTACTAGGCATATCATCAAGGACGAAATCTTGCAAAAAAGAAGCAATCTTGCCAAATGCAACAGATGACACATGAATTATACCAAGTTTTTTTTAAAACTTCTAAGTGACTAATGCACCTACTCTTAACATGTAGGTTGAGTCGTTACTTTGTTAAGATATTTATCTCGCCGTAGAGGCAGAGTAGTTACTGGCTGATGACAAACAATTAATAAACAATAATTCTTTTCCAATTATATGGAATACAACATAGAAGTAATAATTGATCAATAATGAAAATATTTGAATTTCTAAAAAGAATTATCAACGTTTTGCTTGATGGTTCATTTGAAAGAATTACAGTTATCAATCAAATGAATCAGGCTTTTCATGAATACTTTGTTTCTGGTGACACAAACCGATTATGCAAAGCTAGTATATCGCAAGGAGACCCAGATTTCAGGCACGAAATGAGCACTATGTGGTTTAGAAGTGGGTTTAAAATCTCCATTGAGAATGATAGTAATCTTCAGGATAGTGAGATTATGGAAATATCTCATTATGTATTGGAAAACAAAGCTTTTATCAGACAATTAATGGCACAGGGGTTTGACACCTTAATTGTTAAAGGGAAGACTACTGGAAAAGGGAAGGCTTTTTCTCTTAAGGCATACGCAAATCTCAATAACTATTTTATCAGCTAGTCTATGTTTCGTTTCTTAAAAGCATTATTTAATCACAATAAGAAAGTGATTGAACACAATGAAGTAAATGTTGTTGATAGTATTGTTAAAGCTAGAAAGTTATATAAGGAACTAATTATTAAAGCACATCCAGATAGAAATCCAAATAATATCGAACTGGCTAAGACTCTTTCGCAGCAAATAACTGAAAATAGATATAATTATGCAGAATTAAAGAAACTCCAACATATTATTAATAATAAATTATAAAATTATGGTACTAAATTTCATTGATTTTGAAGAGTTTAAACGCTTATTGGACAAGCCAATGTTGACTCAGCAGGACATCTTTAAGGTAAATTCGTATCCATTTATTTCGCTTGCCGAAAAATGTGGAGATATAAAGTCTAGTGAATTAGAAACAGTGAGAGCGATAGCAGATAAGAACATTAACGGTTTCTTAAATATCATAACAACTGTGATTGGACTTCAGAATAAAGAGGCTTTTAGACTTATCTTGCAGAAGGATCCTTATCCTATGATTATCTCAACTTTGAAGGAAGATTATTCAGGAACTGAATTCATTTCAACTGCTATAGTTATGATTACAAAAGTCATGCTGACACAATCTCTTGGTAATTATTCCCCTTCTAGACCCATTAATGTCAAACTTGATGGCAAAATGCCACAAAAATTCATGTCATTCAGGCAAATGACAGGTGATGAATGGTTCTCTGGATTTGTAGACATGAAGTTACATTCTTTCATCAAGATTTTTGAAAAGTGTGGTCTTGATTCAGCCGTAAGTCATTTGATTGCTTCTGTAGGATATAGCTTCTATTACAACAATCCTTCAAGATACGATATATCTTCTTGTTTGACAGAAAATGATGCAATACACAAGGTTCTGAACAACGCATTAACAGGTAAGAATGATAACATCAAACAGAATTATAATCAGAAAGGTGAACTCTTGTTTAAGGACATTTAGTCCTAATCATCAGTTATATTTAAATAGCTTGTTATAAGTGTTGTGTGAATTGTGTAATTAATAAACCTAATTGATAGATTTCTATGGAACTGATCGTGATAATCCTTATTGGAGTAGCCGTATATGCAATGATTGCAGCTCCAATTTAGAGAAGTAAGCATACTGCCAAGTGTCCCAAATGTGGAACTTTATGTAACGCAAGTCCTTGGGGAACTTCTGTTTATCATGAAGCAAGTTACAAATGCCCTAAATGTGGCCATAAGTTTACTGCTCATTATAGCAAATTGTAATATACATAAACAAATAATTAATTATGTTTTTCTTTGATAAAACAAAATGGAATAAAGTGAAAGAAGGTCAATCACCTTACTTTTGCCGTGCTGTGGACAGTCTTATGATTCCCTACAAAATCAATTTTCAAAAGTTTTTAGTAAATATGGACTGTATGCAGAATGGGCATAGTTATAGTTATAATTATTCTCAGGGGTCAACATTTAGTATGATTTACTTTGCTGAAGAAATAAACTCCTGGGAGTTGCCTCTTGGGTTTCCAGACTGGTTCTACTGGGCATTTCCTGATGTTGTCTATTGGATTATTAAAGAAGATGGAGTAAAAGAAATGCATGCGCAGTTTGAAAATTTGTCTGAAACAGAATTAATCGATTCATCAGAAGGCCGATTTAGGATTAAGGTACTAAAAGATATTATTGACTTATATAGAAGTAAGACAGGTAGAAGGCTTGAAGTGAGCGATTAAATATAGTCTATTTCTAACATCCATTTCAATATAATACTTGGAATAAAGTGTAATGGCTTGTCAATTTAAATTATAACAATCACAATTGAGTCTGCCCAGACTCTTTTGCTGAACTTGAAAACATCAGTATGCCCCCATCCCTGGCCTCAGCTTCTCTTGGAAGCGGGCGCTGGGAATTACACAGCTAAAGCAGCGGATTGCACGGCAAACGGGCATTCCCACCTCTAAGGCGGGGATGGAACGGAAGATAGGGAGCGGCATCATTAAGATGCTGTTTGGAAAGAAGTGAATGGATTTTTCTTATACAGGGATTTTTATGTTTGAGGGTGTCAGGGTGACAGAACCCCGATGTACAAAGGGCTTGTCACCCTTTTTATAGGGTGACAAGGGTGACAGGAGGGTGACAGGTCTCATATCGCATTGAGTTATGAGAATAAGTGGCCGAGCTATGAAACTATCTCCATGAGATAATTCCGTAAAGTGCTGACTTATTGGAATATCTCATTGAGATAGCACTAAATTCTCGAGAGAATTTGATGCTAACTCCGCTCCGAAGCCTTGCCATGCTCATCCCGATGTTGGTGTCGACACGCCGTGATGTCACAAAGCATGACAATAGTGCACCACCGAAAAGGGCGTCATGAGCTATCGAACAGGCTGTGGTCGCAAACACCTGTCACCCTCCTGTCACCCTTGTTACCCTCAAAAACAGGGTGTAGCCCCGGTATTTACAGGCATTCTGTCACCCTGACACCCTATAAGAAGAAAAATAGTATACAAAAAACTTCAACTTGATGTTTACCTTTTCCCGTTTAAGGGTATACCAAGATAAAGACATCAATAAAGTATTAACAATTAAACGACGGAGCAGCATCGTCAGCATGTTATTAGTTGGTAAGAAGTAAATAGTACTTCAGACATTCATTGTGACGAGGTGCCCCCAAAGAAAAACTTTACGAACTATGAGAAAAAATGTGTTGGCAGTATTAACATGTGCTCTGCTTTCTGCTTCCTGCGGGCGACTGCAAGGAAATAAGACCATAGATGGACACCGTATCCATTTAGTGAAAGACACGATAGAAACCGGATTCGTCTCTTGTTATGCAGACAATCAGGAACTTGTTTTCAATGATGACCTGTTAGATGGGGGCACTCCTGTGATGAGGCTCTATCAGAATGGAAAATATGCCTATGTTGTGGGCGACCTGTTGCCAAATAGTGACGGATGGACAGTTAGATACCATCTATACAGAGTAGACACCCAGTCACTGGAAATAAAGTACATAGGTATTTTCGCCGCCATACACTTTGACGAGAATGGATTCAAGGCAGCCACTACCAGACTGACCAACCCCGATGCTAATACCAGTGCAGATAGGCTTTATGCTATTCGCAACAACTTCTATGATAATGAAGGTGTACTCATCCGCAGAGGTGAGAGCGAATACTACTATGATGACATGATTATCGAATACAGCGATAGTCTAGTTAACGCTGATGGCTATCGACCTAATAGTTAGTCAATACCGCCGTATTCCGTTAACCCTTTGTGGTAATTCTCTTTAGGACAAGTTTATCCATTCAGAAGTGAACATTTTTAATAAATAAACGATAATGATTCAGAAAAAGGACCCTAACGAGTACTGGAAACAGTACCTTGGCAAGATGCCGAAGGATGATTTACTGTACGTCGCATGTAACCAGGACGATTACTCGCCAGAGCTCTACGCTATGGTAATGGAGCTATTGTGGGAGAAGCATGGTGTTACGCGTCAATATGTTAACTCGATTTTGAATGTTGACCAATACTTTGAAGGAGAACTTGGGACAAGGGATATGCTCCTTGATTTGATAAAGGGAATGGGATGCGGTCAAAGCATTGAATTTTTGAGAGATGATTCAGAGGATGATGATTGGTACGAGGAAAAAGAGGATGATGGCGTATGTGATTTTTATTTCACTTGGCAGAATAACTATTACTATGTAAATGCATTGAACGACAGATCCTATGTCTATATAGATTTAGAATGTGAAAATTATTATTGGCTGAATGAGGAAAAGAAGACAAGAATAAAGGAAACTATCAATGAGTTGAATGTAAACTATGCCATAACCACACTGTATTACACAACCGATGATTCACTCGATAACATATCGGTTTACTGTCGCTCGTCATTTTTGTTTGTACCTTTGATTAGCAATTTAGAGTTATATTTCATTAGCCACCTCAAACTCCTTTCTAAAAGGAAAAAGCAGATTAACGATGCTTTGAAAGAAGTGAAAGAATGGTCAGATGAACAAATAAGAAACGGATACCTTGGCGATTAGACCGTCTGAGTTGTCCACAGTTGTCTATGCTGTCTTATATTTAATGTTCATGTTGTCATATAAAAAACGACGTAAAAATTAAAAGATAATTGCAGGTTTAAAATAATTATCGTACCTTTGCAGTCCGAACAAGAGACTTCATACCATGATATACGGTTTTGCATTCATCATCCTGATTTTTCTTGCCGCCCTGTTTAAAATGATGCAGAGCGGCAAGGAGGAGGAGGCTGTGACCCAGACGACGGCGGGTGGCAAAGCAGCAGAGAGGGTCCAGGCAACGACGGGGACTGAAGCAGCAGAGGGCGTCCACACAATTGCTGAAGCTACGGCGAGGGCACGGGCTGCTGAAAAGAACGAAGCACAGAAAGCTGATACACCACGGCTGGAAACGGTAACGACAAAAGACATGGAACAGAAAGAGAACAAGGAGAAGAAAGAACAAGACAGGGAGGTGAACACCCGGTCGAGGGACGCGTTCCTTGAGACCCTGACGAAGATTGGGTGCCAGTACGAGATTGAGGAAGAAGACGAAAGAATCAACTTCGCCTTCCAAGGCGAGCACTTCATAGCTGACGCCTCAAACCAGCGGTGCTATGTGCAGCTGTGGGACGTCTTCTGGGGACAGGTGGAGCTGTACGACATTGATGAGTTCTCGCGTCTGCGCAAGGCCATCAACACGGCCAACATCAACTGCGACGTCATGACCATCTACACCATCAACGAGGCAGGCAACAACGTGGACGTGCATTGCAAGAAGAGCATACTGTTCCTTCCCGAGATACCTAACATCGAGGCCTACCTGCATGCTGAGCTAAGCAGTTTCTTCCGTGCCCACCACATTGTCGGCAACGAGATGGCCAAGATGAGAGAAGAGGAGAAGGAAGCGGCGAAATAAAAAAAGTAGGGTAAAAGTTTGCATGGATAGAAAAAAAGTTGTACCTTTGCACGCTGAAACAACGTTTAACAACACTTTAAAACAACAATGAAAAAAGGAATCCATCCCGAAAACTATCGCCCCGTCGTGTTCCGTGACATGTCCAACGGCGATATGTTCCTTACGAAGTCTACCGCAAAGACCAATGACACCGTAGAGTTCGAAGGCGAGACTTACCCAGTGGTAAAAGTAGAAATCTCCAGCACCTCTCACCCGTTCTATACTGGTAAGAGCAAGCTCGTCGACACGGCAGGACGCGTCGATAAGTTCATGAGCCGCTACGGTAAGGCTGCGAAGAAGTAAGATATTTTTTACACACACCACATGACTTATTGAAGGTGCGTCCAAGGTAGTTGCATATGCCTTGTGCGCACCTTTTTACATTCACTAACCGAAACATGAAGCTAACGACCCTGAGGGCTTTGCTGCCCCTGGCTTTGCTGGCGACCATGGTGTCCTGCCACGACACTGACGATGATCTCAACCAGCCTTCAAACGTTGCCGCTAATGCCAACGCCAACCCCACTACTGCCGAGCCTGCTCTGCAGCGATTAGAGTTTCCCCGCGTCAAGGGCGGCAACAGCGTGGTGCTCATCCACTCCACCAACGACTCGTGGGGCATCAACTACAGCGTAGAGTGGGACTGCGACAAGAAGTCACAGCGGTGGAGCGCCTACCAGCTGAACAGCACGACGCTGAAGAAAAGCACCAACCGCTACTATTCCGATACCAACCAATATCCCTCTGACCCTCTGTTGCCCAACAACCAGTACCTCAGCCAGGACTGCTTCTGGAACACGGGCTTCGACCATGGTCACATCTGCCCGTCGGCTGACCGGCTCTACTCGTCGGAAGCCAACTACCAGACATTCTTCCTCACCAACATGCAGCCACAGTTCAAGGCGTTCAACGCTGATGACTACAGTCCGTGGTACCAGCTGGAGAGCCAGGTGCGCTCATGGGCCAACGCCACCTCCACTGAGATGCTCTACGTGGTGAAGGGCGGCACCATTGAGGACAACCAGATACTGACGAACAACGACGGCAGCCCCCGTCTGCTGAAGGGCGAGATGCGCATACCGAAGTATTTCTTCGTGGCCCTGCTGCTGAAGAACAAGGAGGGCTACAAGGCTGTGGGCTTCTGGATGGAGCATCTTGACAGATACACCGCACCGGTGTCACTCGGCAGCTGTGCCGTGAACATCAGCGAGCTGGAAGCGAAGACTGGCATCGACTTCTTCTGCAACCTGCCCGACGACGTGGAGACGCGCGTAGAAGCACTGCCCATAGAGAACGTACGACGGGCGTGGGGACTGTAAGAGGTGAGAGATGAGAGATAAGAGATGAGAGATGAGAGGTGAGAGGTAAGAAATGAGATTAACTATAATAGCATAAAACCAATAAAAACAACCACAATGAAAACAGTTTATGATTTCACTGTCAAGGACAGAAAAGGCAAGGACGTGTCGCTGAAGGAGTATGCCAACGAGGTGCTGCTCATTGTCAACACGGCAACGAAGTGCGGCTTCACACCGCAGTACGACGAGCTGGAGAAACTCTACGAGAAGTACCGCTCGCAACACTTCGTCATCCTCGACTTCCCCTGCAACCAGTTCGGCCAGCAGGCTCCCGGCACCGACGAGAGCATCCACGAGTTCTGCAAGTTGAACTTCGGCACCGAGTTCCCCCGCTTCAAGAAGGTGAAGGTGAACGGCCCCGATGCCGACCCGCTGTTCAAGTTCCTGCAGGAGCAGAAGGGATTCGCCGGCTGGGACATGGAGCACCCCATCGCACACATCCTTGACGACATGCTGTCGAAGGAGGACCCTGAGTACAAGGAGAAGGCCGACATCAAGTGGAACTTCACCAAGTTCCTCATCGACAAGCAGGGCCGTGTGGTGGCACGCTTCGAGCCTACATGCGCCATCAGCGAGATTGAGAAACAAATTGAAGAACTGCTAAAATAATTGATAATAGATAATTATCCATTATCATGATGAGGACAAAATGCTTAATCATCGGCAGCGGGCCCGCAGGCTACACCGCTGCCATTTATGCCTCCAGGGCGAACCTCAGTCCGATTGAATACTGCGGACTGCAGCCTGGCGGACAGCTGACGCAGACCACTGAGGTGGAGAACTTCCCCGGCTATCCCGAGGGTGTGGACGGTAACCAGATGATGATGGACCTGCGACAGCAGGCCGAGCGTTTCGGCACCGACATCCGCGACGGTGAGATTGTCGAGGTGGACTTCTCGCAGCGACCCTACCGTGTGAAGGACGATGCCGGCCAGGAGCTGCTCTGCGACACCGTCATCATCGCCACGGGTGCCTCAGCCAAGTACTTAGGTCTGCCCGACGAGCAGGAATACATGGGACGTGGAGTGTCGGCCTGCGCCACCTGCGACGGTTTCTTCTACCGCAAGAAGACCGTGGCCGTGGTGGGCGGCGGCGACACGGCCTGCGAGGACGCCCTCTACCTGTCAGGACTCTGCAAGAAGGTCTACATGATTGTCCGCAAGTCCTTCCTGCGTGCGTCGAAGGTGATGCAGCAGCGGGTGATGGAGCGTGAGAACATAGAGATACTGTTCGAGCACAACACCGTGGGCCTATACGGCCAGGACGGTGTGGAGGGTGCCCACTTAGTGAAGCGCAAGGGTGAGGCCGACGAACAGCAGGTAGACATCGCCATCGACGGTTTCTTCCTCGCCATCGGCCACAAGCCCAACACCGACATCTTCAAGCAGTGGCTCGACACTGACGAGGTGGGCTACCTGAAGAAGATTGACGGCACGC
>Ga0310691_10002170_pt1 | contig 26986 bp, 24 predicted proteins | sample 176DNAGHGlowgp2_FD_203887 | JGI IMG/M metagenome (GOLD analysis project Ga0310691, IMG submission 203887) | Sheep rumen microbial communities from Palmerston North, Manawatu-Wanganui, New Zealand - 1766 DNA GHGlow gp2 (v2) (version 2) | ecosystem: Host-associated > Mammals > Digestive system >... | reverse complement strand
TGATTTCTTTTTAAGAAAAAAAATTACAATTTTATTTTTGTCAGCAATGAGCCTTTTTGCTATGTGGGTTGTGTTTCAAGTATCTTTATATCAAAGGAAAAAATATAATAGAGCAGTATATCACAAAACAGAAAAAGGAGAGCTGGAATCATATAAATTTATGGGACTTAAAAAATTTATAATGAAGTTTAATTTCAATGTAAATAAAAAAGTATTTCCTATGAATAAATTTGAAAAGATGATTCCTTATGCTATAGTATTTAACGAAGTAAGTAGTATGAGAGAATATATTGATAGTACAAAATATAGGATGATTGTAGATGAATCATTGAGAAACTTTAATGTAGAGGAGTGATTTTTATGACACCACAAAAACTTAAACCAGGAGATGAAGTAAGAGTAATTGCACCATCTAGAAGTATGGTTATTTTAGGAGAAGATTGCAAGCAAATAGCAACTGAAAGACTAGAGGAGATGGGATTAAAAGTTACATTTGGAAAATATGTAATGGAAGCTGATGATGACTATCTTGTAGCAAGTGTAGAACATAGAGCTGAAGACTTAAATGAAGCGTTTAGAGATCCCAATGTCAAAGCAATTCTTACTGTAATAGGCGGATTTAATTCTAATCAAATATTAAAATACATTGATTATGAAGCTATTAGAAATAATCCAAAAATCTTTTGTGGTTTTTCTGATATCACAGCTTTAATTGATAGTATCTATGCTAAAACTGGACTTACTATGTATTATGGCTCACACTACTCTAGCTTAGGAATGAAAAAGGGTATTGAATATGAGTTAGATTACTTTAAGAAGATGTTTTTAGAAGAGGGAGAAATAGAAATAACTTCATCTAAAGAATGGAGTAATGATGCTTGGTTTATAGATCAAGAAAATAGAGAATTTATTCCTAATGATGGTATGTTTATTATAAATGAAGGAAGTTGCGAAGGAGAAATTGTAGGTGGTAACTTATGTACTTTGAACTTGCTTCAAGGTACAGAATATATGCCAGATATTTCTAATAAAGTTCTATTTATAGAAGATGATGGAAGTATGGGTAAAGGATTCTTTGTTACTTTTGATAGAGACTTACAATCATTACTTCACCTTCCAGAAGCTAAAACTATAAAAGGATTAGTAATAGGTAGAGCTGAGAAAAACTGTGAAATGACTAAAGAGAAATGGACAAAATTAATTAATGGAAAACCAGAATTAAATGGTATTCCAGTAATTGCAGGTGCAGATTTTGGACATACAACTCCAAGATTCACATTCCCAGTTGGTGGAACAGCTAGACTTGATGCTACAAATGGTAATATAAAACTATTTATTAAAGGATAGATAATATGATTTATGAATTTGAAGTAATTGGAGATATTAAAGGGAAAGCAAGACCAAGAGTAAATACATATACAGGAATTGCGTATACTCCAACAAATACAAAAGATTATGAACTTCTAGTAAAACAATATTTTAAAGTGAAATATCCGAGGTATGTACCACTTAAAGGAAGAGTTAGTATTGAGATTAAAGCATATTTCAAAATACTAAAGTCAACACCTAAAAAAGACATACCGGCGATGCTTTCAGGCGAAGTTAGTCCTACGAAGAAGCCAGATATTGATAATATAACCAAAATTATTCTTGATGCATTAAATAAAATGGCATTTGAAGATGATAATCAAATTACTAAAATTAATGTTGAAAAACTATATGGTGAAGAGGAAAAAGTATATATAAAAATAGAAGAATATTAATAAGAATAAATAGCATGCATTGCATGCTATTTTGTTTTTAAGGCAAAAGAATGCCTGAAAAATAGACCTTACAACCTTTGTTACATAGTTGTAACAAACTTGTAATGCAAATGATAAAGAACCGACACCAAACTGTAAAACTCTTGAAACTGTAGCAATGCAGCCGTTCGAACGACCGTCCGAGATTTTGACTTTTGAAAAAAACCGTGATATATAAAAGCTATCAAATCGAAAGAGTAGGTGATTGTAAAAATGGGAATTTATAGATCTGAAATTGCAGACTTAAGAAAAAATATTGGAGATAACATAGGACAAAAAATAATTATTAAAGAGTCACCTGGTAAAAGAAGCAAGCCACAAGAAAAGGCTGCTGTAATTGAAAATGTATATAATAGTTATTTTAGAGTTAAATTCCAAGACGTAGATAGAGTAGGATCATATAATTATACTGATTTATTTACGAGATCAGTTGAAGTTAGTATGTATAATGGAGAGACATACGAACCATTAGTACAACCTCAATTAGAAGTAAAGAAAACTAGAGCACGCTCAGCACAAGAAAATCAACCAACAGAGAGTGCAGAATAGACTAATATAGATAAAAAATCCAAACTAGGAGTTTGGATTTTTTTTATTTTGTTATTAAATAAGTTACTATTGCATGACGATCTAAATTATCATGAATTAATTCGCTATCACCGATTACTAAGTTGTATTCTTTATTGTAATCATTTTTATTAAATAAAACTACTACTATTGATTCATCTAGATTTTTAAAAGCAGTTACTTCGAATGAGTCAGTGTACTTTGATATAGCAATTCTTACTGCATTTGGCTTTATATATTTACTAAAGTGACCTATATAATAATAGCATAGTTTCTTTTCATAGTTTGTTCCAAGTAAGTTTAGCATAATAGGACTGTCACAGAAGTTTAGTTTGTGATTTGGTCCACCTTTATTATCAAGCAAGATATTCCAATCTATATATGCATTAGAACCGTTATTTAGATCTCCTATAATATCGTGAGCATATATTTCCGCATTTGTTAAATCATCTTGTACTTTAAAAGAAGAATATCCAGTGCATCCTTCAGTATGTATAAATAGTTTATCTGGAAAATCTTCTGAGCACATTTTAAGTTGTTCAAAATGATCTCCTGTATAATAATGATAAGCAATACCTGAGATTAAACTGCTTCCGCCAAGTTCAGATATTTCTTTTTTAGTTCTTGAATATAATCTTTCTTTATTATGATCATAAATAAGTATTTTTGTATCGATACCATTTTTTTCAAAAGCAGGGTATAGAGCACTTTTTATAAAATCAATCTCTTCTTCAGGAGTAAAAACACATGACTCCCATAATTGAGTCGCTCTAGTTTCATTTTGGATAGTAATATAAGAAATTTTTATACCTTGTTTTTCGTATTCTTGAATGTACTTACATAAGTATTCAGCATATAATTGGTAGTATTTTGGGAGAAGTTTTCCACCTAAAATAAGCATTTTGTTGGATTTCATGAACTTAGGAGGAGACCATGGTGAAGATATAATTGAAACGTCTTTGTTTTCTTCTAATACTTTATTAAGTAGAGGTAAAACTTTATCTTTATCTTCAGCAATACTAAAGTCAGATAAATTTTTCTTACTTGAATAAGAATATGTTTTATTAGAAAAATCACAACTACCGATTGGAAGTCTAACCCAAGAATAGTTTAATCCATCGTTTGAGAAGTAGTCTTTTACAAAGTGTATTCTTGCTTCTTCTGGAAGCTTTAAAAAAGATAAAGTGCTACTTTGGGTTATGGCTCCACCAAAACCAAGAAACTTTTGATAAGTCTTTTCTGGATACACCATAATAGTTTTGAATTCTACTTTTTCAGTTAGTTTTGAAGGATTTATATTTGATTCAGAAAAATATAATTCTCTTCTTTTATTAGTTTCAATTTTCTTTATATTCATAAATACTCCCGCAACTTTTTTGTACATTATATAATAAAAATGGCATAAATAAAAGACATATGGTATAATCCGGTTAGAGTAATATAGGGGAGCTTATATATGGAAAAAAAGAAGTTTCAAAAAATTTATGTTGAGATAACCAATATTTGTAATTTGAATTGCAAATTCTGTCCGGTAGATAACAGAAAAAAAGAATATATTGCTGCAGAAGACTTTGAATATGTTCTTTCACAAATTAAAGATTATACGGATTTAATAGCACTTCATGTAAAAGGAGAACCACTAGTTCATCCAGATTTAGAAAAGTTACTTTTACTATGTGAAAAATATGATATTAAGGTAAACATTACTACAAATGGAACTAGAATAAATGAATTAAGAGAACTTTTAGCAAAAGCAAAAGCTGTAAGACAATTAAATGTCTCTATTCATTCTATAAATGAAAATGAGTTCTTTTTAGAAGATGATAGGGATAATTACTTAGAAGATGTTTTAGAAGCCTCAAATTACATCTTGAATAATTCCAATATTATTATTTCATATAGGTTATGGAATTTAAATTCGCTAGAAGAAAATGAAGAAAATTATAAGATTTTAAAATATTTGTCTGGTAAATATAATAGGCCAGATTTAATAAATGAGGCTAAAAAGAATTTGTTTGTGAAACTTGATGAGAACTGTTTCTTGAATCAGGATTTCGAATTTAAATGGCCAGACATTAACGATGAAATAATTAGCGAAATAGGGAAGTGTTGGGGACTAAAAAAACAGATTGCAATTTTAGTAAATGGAGAAGTGGTTCCATGTTGTTTAGATCAAAATGGAATTATAAGTTTAGGTAATATATATGATGACCCATTAGAAAAAATATTAACAAGTGATTTGGCAGAAAAAATAAAAAGAGGATTTGATGAAAACAAATTAATTCACCCTTTGTGCCAAAGATGTGAATACATACAAAAATTTAAAAATTAAAACAAAAAAACCTCGAATAAAATTCGAGGTTTTGTATTTTGATTATCTCTTTGAGAATTGTGGTGCTTTTCTTGCTTTCTTTAAACCGTATTTCTTTCTCTCTTTCATTCTTGGATCTCTTGTTAATAATCCATTAGCTTTTAGAGCTGCTCTAAATTCTGGGTTAGCTTCGTTTAATGCTCTAGCAATACCGTGTCTAACAGCACCAGCTTGTCCAGTTAATCCACCACCAACAACTTTAACGATAACATCGTATTTTCCAACAGTGCTTGTAACTGCGAATGGTTGGTTAACTATAACTTTTAATATTTCTGATCCGAAATATTCATCTAATGTTTTTCCATTAACTGTTATAACGCCTTTTCCAGGGAATAATCTTACTCTTGCGATTGATTCTTTTCTTCTACCTGTTCCGTTATATTGGATTTTTTCAGATTTCTTAGCCATATTACTTTACCTCCCAAACTTCTGGTTTTTGAGCTGCATTTTCATGTTCGCTTCCAGCATAAACTCTTAATTTTTTAATCATTTTTCTTCCTAATTTTGTGCTAGGAAGCATTCCTTTTACAGCTAAGTACATAGCTTTTTCTGGGTTCTTATCCATCATTACTCTAGCTGGAGTTTCTTTCATTCCTCCAATGTATCCTGAATGATGTCTATAAACTTTTTGATCTAATTTATGTCCTGTAAAAACTGCATCTTTGCAATTTGTTACTATAACAAAATCACCTGTATCTTCATTAGGTGTATATGTTGGTTTGTGTTTTCCACTTAATAATTTTGCAACTTCAGTAGCTACTCTACCTACAGATTTGTCTGTTGCATCAATTATATACCATTTTCTTTCTATTTCGTTAGCTTTTGGGCTATATGTAGTATTATTCATGGTATTATAAATCCTCCATTTCAAAAATTAAAAATATTTATTTGTATGTAAATATTTGTTTAATTTAAGATAACCACCGGGGAGAAGTTACCGTAAATAAAATATATATCTACACATAATGCTTAATTATTTTAATACAAAACACACCAAAAGTCAAGAAAAAAAGGGAAAAAACTTGTTTTTTGACAAAAAAAAAGAGGGTGACGGTTGATTGTCACCCAGATTCTTGGCAGCGATAGTTCACCACCCCTGGACGTACAACAGGAATACGAGAATCAGCAACACCACGATACCACCAACAGTGTGTCCAGTGACAAACAAGTAAATTGCTAAGCCAAGGACGACAGCATCTATGATAATAGCGATGAGGTGTCTCGCAAAGAAATACGCCAGGACGACAAGGGCTGCACAAATAAGTGCAACATAAAATCCCATGGTAAGACCTCCTTACTTATATAGCGAACACAACGGTTACACAATTTATTATAACATAATTACTGAGAAATAGCAATTTTTGGGGTTTTTAAAAATAATTGTTGAAAATTGAAAAATATATGATAGAATAGTAATCGAATAGCAAATATATGTTTGCATAAAAAGTAAAAGGAGATAGAGATGTTCGCTTATATAAAGGGAAGTTTAGAAGAAAAATCAAGCAATTATGTTGTAATAGATGTAGGTGGAATTGGATATAAAATATTCATGTCTGACATCGCAATAAATACTATAGGAGATATAGGAAATATAGTAAAAGTACACACTCATTATTATGTTAGAGAAGATAATATAAGTTTATATGGATTCTTAACTAATGAAGAATTAAGAATGTTTGAACTATTACTTCAAGTGAGTGGAATTGGAGCTAAATCTGCAATTGCTATGCTTTCAAATATTACTCCATCTGCTTTTGCTTTAGCAGTATTAACTAATGATATAGGACTTCTAAAAAAGATTCCGGGGATTGGACCAAAAACAGCACAAAGAATCGTTCTAGAACTTCAAGATAAACTAAAGAAAGAGACCCTTGCAAATGCTGAAGAAACTAAACAAGAAGAAATAAAGATTATTACTGACAATCAAAATGTAAATGATGCAATTCAAGCATTACAAATATTAGGATATAATAAGAAAGAAATTGAAAAGGCATTTGAGAAAATAGCAAATAAAGATGTTTCAGTTGAAGAATTGATAAAGAAGGGATTAACACTATTATCTAAATAGGAGAATTATATGGACTTAAACCAACCGTTGGCATATAGAGTTAGGCCAAAGACACTTGATGAATTTGTAGGTCAAGAACATGTTATTGGAAAAGATAAACTGTTATATAGAACCATAAAAGCAGATAGATTATCAAGTCTAATATTATGGGGACCTCCAGGATGTGGAAAAACTTCACTTGCAAAAGTAATCAGTGAAACAACTAAATATAAATTTACAAAGATAAACGCAGTTACAGCTGGTGTTGCAGATATAAAAAGAGCAATTGAAGATGCTGAGAATTTATTTATTAATCCAAGTGGAAAGTGCATACTATTTATTGATGAGATTCACAGATTTAATAAACTTCAACAAGATGCTTTGCTTCCTTATGTTGAAAATGGAACAGTAATATTAATAGGAGCAACAACAGAGAATCCATATTTTGAAGTTAACAAAGCTTTGATATCTAGATCAATGGTAGTAAGATTAGAACCACTTAGCAAGGATGATATAGTAAAAATCCTAAAAAATGCAATATCTAATAAAGAGGGACTAGGAACATATAAGCTAAAGATCTCTGATGAGACATTAGAGTCAATAGCTGAGGTGTCTGGTGGAGATGTAAGAACTGCATTAAATGGATTAGAAGTAGCTGTTTTAACAACTAAAATGGGCCCTGATGGATATATTGAAATAACAAATGAGATAGCAAGTCAAAGTTTAAATAAGAAAAAAGCAATGTTTGATAAAACAGGAGATAGTCATTATGATAATATAAGTGCTTTTATCAAATCATTAAGGGGCAGTGATGCCGATGCGGCGGTATTCTACCTAGCTAGAGCATTAAATGCTGGAGAAGATCCAGTATTTATGGCAAGAAGAATGGTTATTTCTGCAGCAGAAGATGTTGGACTAGCAAATCCAAATGCACTAGTCATGGCTACTTCTGCAATGCAGGCTGTTACTATGGTAGGAATGCCAGAAGCAAGAATAATACTATCTGAAGCTGCGGTTTATATAGCTAAATCAAAAAAATCAAACTCAACTTATATGGCGATTAATCAAGCATTAGATGACGTTGCAAACAAGGATACAGGAACGATTCCAATGCATATTAGAAATGCTCCAGCTGAAGGAATGAGTGATTTCGGATATGGAAAAGGATATAAATATCCACATGATTTTCCAGGACATTGGGTTGAACAACAATACTTACCGGATAAGATTTTGGGAACCATATATTATAAAAAAGGTGAGAACGATGTTGATATATAAATAATTAAAACGGGGCTAGTTAACCCCGTTTTCCATTAATATCAAGCCTATTATTTACAAAAGATAAAAAATAAGATATAGTTATTATTGTATATTATAAATTTGAGGAAATAATTTAGTATGAATTACGAAGAGTTAAGAGCAAAATATCCAAAGTTCATATATAAAGACTACAAAGTTGAAGATGGTGAGAATAGAATAATAATCACATTTGAGTTTGAGATTGAAGGATTAGCTTCATTTTCACCTCGTATAGAGTTTTTAAAGAAAGATTTTAAACTAAATGATATTAATTCTACTGTAGCCAAAAATATTATTTTTCATCTAGGAATGGTAGAGGCAATTAGTTATTTTAAAGCAACATGTTCTCCACAATTTTGTATTAAATGTGGAAAAATAGATGAATATCAAAAAGCATGGTATAGAAAGTTATTTTACTTAGGACTAGGTGAATTTAGATATAGAAATAATATTGATATCAGTGAAGAAGATTTTATCCATTTTAATTCAGAAGGGGAAGAAATAGCAGTTCAACATGAAGATATCGAATTAGATGGAATAATAATTCCAGTTGGCGGAGGAAAAGACTCAAATGTTACTTTGGATTTGCTAAGTGGATATAAAGAAAAAGTAAGCCCATATAGAATAGGCATGAATGATGTTGCTAGAGAATGTATATATAAAGCAGGGTATTTAGATGACAATATAATAGAAATAGTAAGAATAATCGATAAAAGATTGCTTGAATTAAATGCTGAAGGATTCTTAAATGGTCATACACCATTTTCAGCAATAGTGGCTTTTACATCATATTTATCAGCTTATTTAACAGGAAAAAAGTATATTGCTTTATCTAACGAAGATAGTGCAAATGAATCAAACGTAGATGGCGTAAATATTAATCATCAGTATTCTAAAACAATAGAATTTGAAAATGACTTTAGAGAGTTTACAAGCAAGTATTTCAAAACAGGTATAGAGTACTTTAGCTTTTTAAGGCCGATTACAGAATTACAAATAGCAATGTTATTCTCAAGAATAGAAAAATATCACAAGATATTTAAAAGTTGTAATGTTGGAAGCAAGCAAAAACCATGGATTTGGTGCTGTAACTGCCCAAAATGTCTATTCGTGTATTCAATATTAAGTCCATTTTTGTATAAAGATAGATTAGTAGAAATCTTTGGAGAAGACATGTTTAATAATCAAGAACTTCTTCCAACTTTCATAGAACTATGTGGATATGGTGATGTTAAACCATTCGAATGTGTAGGAACATACGAAGAAATAAAATGGGCTCTAACAAAAACAATTGAGAATATGGGGGAAGGTCCGCTTCCATTTTTACTAGATTATTATAAGAAAAATTTTGAAATGTATCATGCAGATTTATTAAAATACTATAATGAAAAAAATAACTTACCAAAAGAATTTGATGAGTTATTAAGAAAAAACATTTTTTAAGAGGCTTTTATGTTAGAAAAATTATTAAACTATTTAGATAATAAAAATATCATAATTTTAGGCTTTGGGAAAGAAGGAGAATCAACATATAGATTTTTAAGAAAACATTTCCCAGAGATGAAACTTACAATTGCTGACAAGAATACAAAATTGTTAGAAAATCACTTAGAACTATTAGAAGATGAATTCGTAGAAGTAGTTTTGGGAGAAGATTATTTAAAAGATCTAGATGCCTTTGATTTAATAATAAAGGCTCCTGGAATATCACTAAAAGATATTAATGTTGAACCTTTTGTAAATAAGATAACAAGTCAATTAGAATTATTTTTAGAATATGTTGATGTATATTCAATTGGTATTACAGGGACTAAGGGAAAAAGCACAACAAGTTCGCTCATGTATAAGGTATTATTTGATCAAGGAAAAAGTACATTTTTAGTAGGAAACATTGGCGAGCCAATATTTAATGAAATCGAAGATTTCAAAAAGGATAGTATCCCAGTTATTGAACTTTCTTCACATGCATTAGAGTTTGTTCATAGATCTACAAATATAGCATTTTTAATTGATATATACGAAGAACATTTAGATCATTACAAATCTTTAGCTAAATATGTTGAAGCAAAGTTTAATGTAGCAAAATATCAAAATGATGATGATTACTTATTATATAATTACGATAATAAACTAATGAATGAATATGGCTTTAAGTATAAGGAACATGATATAGCAGTGTCTTTAGATACAATTCCAGAAAGAGAGAATAAGGTTTATATTAAAGACGATTTCATTTATTTTAATGAAGATAAAATGATGGACATTCATGAACCAATGAACTTAAAAGGGATTCATAACATCAATAATATTATGTTTATACTAGGAGTATGCAAGATATTAAATCTAGATATCGAACGAGCAATCGAATCAATAAAGGAATTTAAACCACTAGAACATAGAATGGAATTTGTTGGAAATGTTGATGGAATAGATTTCTATAACGATTCAATCGCTACAATTCCAGAATCTACAATTGATGCAATAGAAGCAATAGGAAATATTAATACTATAATAGTTGGTGGAAACGATAGAGGGATACCGCTAGTTAGCTTAATTGATTATTTAAAGAAAAGTGCAATAGAAAACATTATTTGTTTACCAAAGACAGGTGAATATATAAGAGATGGATTGGAAGGTTCTAACAAGAATGTTGTATTTACAGAAGAATTAAAAGAAGCGGTTAGAATTTCTAAAGAAGTTACCAAGAAAAATATGGTATGTTTACTTTCACCAGCGGCCTCAAGCTATGGATATTTCAAGAATTTCGAGGAACGCGGAAAATTATTTAAACAATATGTATTAGAGTAAATTTACATAATAAATATGTGGTTAACAAATAATATTTATTTAAAAAATGGCTAGAGATTAATAAAAATAATAAAAAAACGGAAAAATAATTTAAAAAATAAAATAATTATGTAGACAAAAGAGTATAAATGTGTTATAATGTAAGTGTTTTTAAGGATAAAAACGAAGAGGATACACATTATATGAAGATACTATAGATAAATTTTAAGGAGGAACCAAAATTGAATTTAAATTATTCAGAGAACAATCACTTAGTACTAGTTGGAAAGGTAATAAGTGAAAAAAGTTACAGTCATGAGATTTACGGAGAAAAGTTTTATGTATTTAATCTAGAAGTTGTTAGATTAAGTTCAACAGTTGACATTATTCCAATTACAGTATCAGAAAGATTATTAACAGATGTAGATTTAGAAATTGGAAAGAAAGTAAAGGTTGAAGGTCAATTTAGATCATACAACAACTATGAAAACGAAAGAAACAGATTAATCTTAACAGTATTCGCTAAAGAAATAGTAGAAGCTGAAGATGTTGAAGATGAGAAAAATGAAGTAACAAATGAAGTTACATTAGTTGGTTATATTTGTAAAAAACCAATTTATAGACAAACTCCATTTGGAAGAGAAATTGCTGATGTTTTATTAGCAGTAAACAGAGCTTATAACAAATCTGATTATATTCCAAGTATTGCTTGGGGAAGAAATGCTAGATTCTGCCAAAACATGGAAGTTGGAACAGAAGTAAAAATAACAGGTAGAGTTCAATCTAGAAATTATGAGAAAAAACATGAAGATGGTTCAGTAGAAACTAGAGTAGCTTATGAAGTATCAATCGCAAGTATGGAACTAGTTAATGAAGAAGATGCTCAAGAAGAAGTTACTGAAAATGTAGAAGAGTAATTAGTATTATATAGATTTTAGCAAATTATATACGTCCATGTACTAACAAACGGTTGGTATATGGACGTATTCTTTTTGCTTAAAAAAGTATAAAAAGTGTATATTTTTTTATGATTATTTGATATAATGAATCCAAATTGATTATAAATTCAGAAGGAGAAGAAATGTCTACGGAAATAGAACTTAACGAGGAAACTAATGAAGAAAAAAGCGAGTTAAAAGAACGCGTAGAAAATCTAGAAAAAACAATCGAAGAGAATAAAAAAACAGAGAATAAAATTGTAGGTTCTAAAGACTTTAAGCTTTTTAAATTAATTACTGAAGAAGATGCTACAGGAAAAAGAACAAAATCAATAGAGATTAATCGTGGTATTATTTTTGATATTATAGCTTGCATATGTATAATCATGTATTGCTGTGCAATGTCACCAAAGATATTACAAAATGATACCTTTTATACAATTACAATAGGCGAATATATATATAATAATGGAGTTTCAGATTTAACCAAAGATTTATATTCTTGGCATGGACTTCCATATACATATCCACACTGGCTATATGACTTAGGAATGTTTGTTATTTATAATGCATTTGGTCAAAAAGGTATTTATGCTTCAACTATGATTATAGCATCAATACTAGGAATATCAGTGTACGCTTTATGTAAGAAGAAAGCTAAAAATAGAATCATATCAGCTGTACTAACAATAGGAGTTATGTATTTAATTAAGGACTTTATTGCTGCAAGAGCTCAGCTTGTTACATTTGTATTATTTGCATGGGAAGTCTTAGCAATAGAATCATTTTTAGAAACTGGAAAGAAGAGATATGCGGCAATACTAATATTATTACCACTTATAATAGCTAATTTACATTGCGCTGTATTCCCATTCTACTTTGTTCTTTTCTTACCATATATTGCAGAGTATTTATTAATATCAATTGCAGATATGCATTTAGATACAAAATTGGTTAGATTATTTTTTAGAATTAGAGCAAAACTAACTAAAAATGAAGAAAAGAAAAATAGTTTTATTGCAAAAATAGAAGAAACAAAAGTTGTTGATGAAAAAAGAACGAATGCTGTTAAAAAATATAGAGAGAATCCATATAAAGTTAAAGTTGAAAAGAACAATTTAGTACTACTACTTATAACAATTATGGCGATTGCTGCATTAACCGGATTTTTAAATCCAGCAGGAAATGGCGCATACACATATTTGTATAAAACAATGCAAGGTAACACAATGAGTTCTATTAATGAACACTTACCACTTACACTAAATGATGCTAAAGAATTTGCATTATCATTAATAGTATTCTTAATAATCTTGATATTTACAGATACTAAAATTAAACTTCATGATTTATTTATGCTATGTGGAATTACTTTCTTAGCATTCAAATCTAGAAGACAAGTATCAATGTATGGAATTTTTTGTGGACCAATACTTGCTAGTTTAATTAGTCAATTTATTGATAAATATGATAGATTAACATTCGAAAAATTAGAGAGATATGCAACAGGTTGGTTTGGTTCATTAGTAATTATATGTTTAGCTATTATTATTAATGTAAACATCATTAAACCACACATTACCCAAGCATATATTGATGTTTCTTCATATCCAGTAGATGCTTGTGACTGGATGATAGAAAACCTAGATTATAAAAATATAAAATTATATAACGAATACAATTATGGTAGTTATATCTTATTTAGAGGTATACCAGTATTTATAGATTCAAGATGCGATTTATATACACCAGAATTTAATGGTGATGAAGAAAAAGGAATAGATGGTAGAGACATCTTTTCTGATGCACTTAATATTGCAGGTCTATCAGTAGACTATAAAACAAAATTTAAGGCATATGGAGTAACACATGTTATTTTATATGAGAATGCAAAATTAGCTATGATATTAGCTAACGATCCAGATTATAAGACAATATACAGAGAAGGCAATTTTAGAATATTCGAAAGAATAAATGCAGCTAATGAAAATGACTCATTGGATACTAATAATGATTAAGGAGGATAATAGTGAGAAAGAAAACTATTATAATCATTTGTGTAATAGCTGTTATAGTATTGTTATTTGATCAAGCATCAAAGCTTTTAGTTGAGAAAAATAACGTATTTTTTGATAGTAGATTTTTAAAAGTTGAAAAAGTAATAAATACAGGAATGGCACTTGGATTAAATGAAGGCAATAAAGGAAATATTGCAATCATGCTACTAGCATTTTTACTTATATTCTATTTTATAAAAAATCAAATAGATAATATTGATAAGAAAACTGCCATAGCTCTAGGGCTTGTAATTGGTGGCGGTGTTTCCAATTTTTTAGATAGATTTTTTAGAGGTGGAGTATTAGATTTTGTAAGGATTTTTAGAATTCCATACTTTAATGTAGCAGATTTTTGTGCAGTGTTAGGATGGCTAATGCTAATAGTATTCTTGGTATTATATAATTGGAAAAAATAGGAGTATTTATATTGCGAGATACAATAAGAATTCTTGGAATCGATATTGATAACATTAGTATCGATGAAGCGGGAGAAATAACATCTAATTTAATAAAAGAAAGTAATAAATCTTGTAAAATGGTTTTTGCACCTAATACTGAATTTATAATGATGGCGCAAAAAGATAAAGAATTTTATGATATTTTGAAAAAAGCAGATTTAGCGACTCCAGATAGTGTTGGAGTTATGATGGGAGGAAAAAAACAGAAAAAACCATTTAAGCAGAGAATTCCAGGACAAGCTTATTTTAGAAAAGTGCTAGAAGTTGGAGAAAAGGAAAATTGGACATTCTATTTACTTGGCGGTAAAGGAGATGTTCCAAGACTTGCTGCTGAAAATGTAAAAAAAGATTTCCCTAATATAAATATCGTTGGATATCATGAAGGCTTTTTCGAAAAAGATAGTGAAGAAGAGGTTATTGCTGAGATAAACTCTTTAGAACCAAACGTTTTATTCGTAGCAATGGGAGCACCACTTCAAGAAAAGTGGATAGCTAAACATCAAAGTGAACTTAAATGTGACATAGCAGCAGGACAAGGTGGAACTTTTGATTATGAAGCTGGTGTAATAAAAAGAGCTCCAGTTATAATACAAAGATTAGGAATAGAGTGGTTATGGAGATTAATCCTTCAACCAAAAAGAATTATTAGAATGATGGCTTTGCCAATTTATTATCTGAAAATTAAATTTACAAAAGATATTACTAAAGGAAAATTTGATTAATAATTGAGGTATAAAGAGTGGAAAAAGCTGAATATAAAATTGAATCTGATGAATTCGTTGGATTACGACTTGATAAAGCAATTAGTATGAAAGACAAAGATCTTTCTAGAGTTGCGGTTCAAAGGATGATAGATGAAGAGAATATCTTGGTAAATGGTAAAAAAGCAAAAGCTTCTTATAAGATTGCTTTAGGAGATATTATTTCCATAGAAAAAGAAGAACCAAAGGAAATTGAACTAAAACCACAAGATATACCACTAGACATTGTTTATGAGGACAATGATATAGTTGTAGTTAATAAACAAAAGGGTTTAGTTGTTCATCCAGGAAACGGAAATCCAGATGGAACATTAGTGAATGCAATAATGAATAAATGCAAAGATAGCCTATCAGGTATCGGTGGAGAAATAAGACCAGGAATTGTTCACAGAATTGATAAAGATACATCAGGTCTACTTATTATTGCTAAGAATGATAAAGCTCACATAAATATGAGCGAACAAATAAAAAATCATGAAGTAAAGAAAACTTATTTGGCATTAATTAGAGGTGTTTTAAAAGAAAATAATGCGACTATAGATATGCCAATTGCTAGAAGTACTAAAGATAGAACTAAAATGGCTGTATCAAAAACAGGAAAAAATGCAGTTACACATGTTAAAGTTCTTGAAAGATTTAAGGGATATACATATATAGAAGTTAATATAGAAACTGGTAGAACACATCAAATAAGGGTACATCTATCTCAGATAGGATATCCAATAGTTGGTGACTATGTTTATTCAAATGGCAAGAATCCATTTGATGTAGTAGGACAAATGCTTCATAGTTACAAACTGGAATTCAAACATCCAATAACAGGAAAAGAAATGTGTTTAGTGGCAGACATTCCAGATTATTTTAAAAAAGTACTTGATGAGCTAAGAAAGGAAAATTAATGGAGGAAGAAATAAGACTTCAAAAGTATTTAGCAGAATGTGGAATAGCTTCTAGAAGAAAATGTGAACTTCTAATTGAAGAAGGTAAAATAAAAGTAAATTCAAAAGTTGCTGTAATTGGAACTAAAATAAATCCAGAAAAAGATATAGTTGAATATGACGGAAAAATTATTAAGGAATCAAAGAAAAAACACACATACATATTACTTAATAAACCAATTGGAGTTGTAACAACAGCAGATGATCAGTTTGGAAGAGAAACTGTTTTAGATTTAGTTAAAGTGTCTGAAAGAGTTGTACCGGTGGGAAGATTAGATATGTACACTTCAGGAGCATTAATTCTTACAGATGACGGAGATTTCATTTATAAAGTTACTCATCCAAAACATGAAATAGATAAAACATATACAGTTACTGTGATTGGTATTGTTGAAAATGATGAAGTTGAGAAACTGAGAAATGGTGTTGTGATTGACGAAGTATATACAACAAAACCTGCAAAAGTAAAAATACTAAAGACTGATAAAGAAACTAATAAATCTAGACTTGAAATAACAATTCATGAAGGAAAGAATAGACAAGTTAGAAAGATGTGTGAAGCTGTTGGAAGAAAAGTAATTGCACTTCATAGATCTAGAATAGGAAATATTGGTGTTAAAGATTTAAAAATCGGAACATGGAGATATTTAACAGATAAAGAAATAAAAGACATACTAAAGTAAAAATTTATAAGTTACGAAAGAGGAGTAGCGTATGGAATATCAAAAATTTATTCCAGAAGGATGGGAAAACAGTCGGAATTGAATATGATTCGAATTTAATAAAAAATGCATTTTCTAATCAAGATGTTTTACAAGGTTATGTAGAAAGTTGTGATAATAATTATAACTTGCATGTTAATGTGGGGAATAATATTACCGCTATTCTTCCGAGAAACGAATTTGAGGCGATTAATGTAGATGAGTATGGATATTGTAATCCAAGCATTTGTAAAAACAAGGTTAATTCGTATGTTCAATTTAGAATTAAAGAAATCTATGATGATAATAGAATTATTTTATCAAGAAAAAATGTTCAAAAAGATGCTTTAAAGTGGATTGAAAACGAACTAGAACCTGGCATGGTTGTTAAGGGGATAGTTAAAAATATGAGAAAATTTGGAGCATTTATTGAAATCGGAGGAGGTGTTGTAGGGCTACTACATATAGAAGATATATCAGTCTCTAGAATAAAATCTCCAGAAGAACGATTTAAAGTTGGACAAAAAATAAATGTTATGATAAAATCCATAGATAGAGAAAACGATAAAATATTTCTTTCATACAAAGAACTATTAGGTAACTGGGAAGATAATGTAAAAGACTTCCAAGAAAAGACAGTTGTAGAAGGTACTGTGAAGGAATCTGATAAGTTCAAAAATGGAATATTTATCGAATTAAAACCAAATCTAGTCGGCCTTGCTGAATACAAGGAAGGACTAGAGTATGGTCAAAAAGTACAGGTCTATATAAAGAAAATTATAAAAGACAAGAAAAAAATTAAATTATTAATTATTTAAGGAGGTTTTAGTAATGGTAGAGGATAAAGAAATTAAGACTACCGTTTCTCCATTCGCAATTAGGGAGGGAGAAATAAAAACATTTGATGGAAAAGATGGCTATGTATCAATTAATCAAATTATCCACAAAATCAATCTTGGCCACATATCAGATGTTCATTTCAAAATACTAGATTTAGTAAATGAATTTGAATTTTTAACTTCAAGACAGATTTTTCAAATTTTAACACATAGAGGTGTTGAAATAAAATCTCAGGATAAGTTAAATACCAAATTAGATCAATTAGTAAAAACTAAGATACTAACTAGATATTATTTTACATCAGAGGAAGGAAAAGGAATTTATAGAGTTTACTGCATGGAAAAAATGGGTAAATATTTATTAAATTCAAAAGAGGTTGAATGTAAATGGCAACCAACAGATAATACAAAACCAGTTCCAATGATTAAGAAAAGATTGGCTGGAAATCAAGTTATTATCGCTTATATGAGAAAAGCAAAGAACTTCGAAAGCTATAAAGTTAAAACAAACTTAACAGCAAAAATGAATGGAAAAACATTCAAAGGACATGGTGAAGTAAAAATTTCTAAAGCAGGAAAATCTTTAAGTATGATTTTTGAATGTGTAAGAAGAGAAGATGATTGGCAAACTAAATTTATAGATAGAATGAGATTATACAAAGATTTCTTAGAGAACTTTGTTCAATTTGATTCAGGATATGAAGCAAAACCACAATTAATTATCGTTTGCGAAGATGATAAACATATGGTTGAAGCATTCAAAGAATTAGTTAAGAATAAAATTGAAATAGAGAAAACAAAATTGTATTTCACAACAGATTTAAATCAAAATGCTGATTCACTTGATAAGTCATTGACAGAGTTCGTTAAGAGTGAAACAACAGGAAAATATTCTGCAAAAAATGTTGAATTTAAAATATTAGAGTAAAAAATAAAAAATGGTCTCTTGTTAGAGACCATTTTTTTATTCGTTTATTAATTTTTTTATTGCATCATATAATTTGGGCTTGAATTCTTCAATAGGTTCTGGCTCACCATATAAAATAGAATTAAAACATGTTGAACTAACAAGTTCTACTATCATAAAAAGTGTTGTTTTTGGATTTTCCATTTTTATGTCATATTGTTTTATCCCTTTAACAAATAAGTCGTAGATACCTTCGGTATCTTCTTCATTTGATATAGTATAGATGTTATTTAATGTGTTGTTGAAAACACCCCATGATAAATTTTTTGAAACAAATTTTAGCAATAATTGGTTCTTTATCAATTTATTTATTACATTATCTATGATGAATATTATTTGATCAGTTAAGCTTGTAAAACTTTGCTTTTTAGATTCTTTATATGCATCGTTAAATAATTTTTTTGACTTTCTGTATATAAGGACATCTCTTAGTTCATATTTATCTTTAAAATATAGGTAAAATGTTCCTTTTCCAACATCAGCATTGTCAGCAATCTCTTGAATTGATGTATCTTTTATACCTTTGCGAGTAAAAAGATTATATGCTGTTTCTAATAATCTTGATTCTTTTGAATCATTATTTGATTTCATTTCGATACCATTCCTTTCGGAAAAATAATTATATTACAATAGTAATTATTGCACAGATTACTTATTATGTCAATGATTTTTGGAAAACTATTGACCAACGGTCAGTAAAGTGCTATAATATTTTTTGGTTGATGACCAATGGTCAATTTTGGAGGTGACAATTATGAATAAATTTGGCCAAATCATAGTGAAATATCGTAAAGCAATATTGATAATAGGACTATTATTATTGATTCCTGCAGCAATTGGATATATCAAGACTAGGGTTAATTATGATATTTTAGTATATTTGCCAGACGACATTGAGACTATTCAAGGGGAAAACATACTTCAAGATGATTTCGGAATGGGTTCATATTCTGTAGTTGTTCTTGAGAACATGAAACCAAATGAGATATTAAACCTTGAAACAAAAATAAAAGAATTAGATCAAGTTTCAATGTGTATGAGTACAGCAGATATTTTGGGAACCAAAGTACCTGTGGATTTTTTACCAGATGAAATAAAGGATAAGGCATATAAAGATGGAACAACATTAATGGTAATAACTTTTAAAGATGGTATATCAGATGATGATACCTTGCTTGCAATTAAACAATTAAGGGAAATTGCGAGTGATAAGGCAAAATATAGTGGTATGTCAGCTGTTGTTATCGATACTAAAGAACTTTCTGATTCAGAAGTTGTAATATATGTTGCGATAGCAGTTATTTTGTGCATAATAATTTTACAAGTATCACTAGATTCTTTCTTTGCACCATTTTTATTGTTATTAAATATAGGAATTGCAGTAGTTTATAATCTGGGATCTAATATTTTTATAGGAGAAATATCATATATAACTAAAGCTATTAGCGCAGTATTACAACTAGGAGTTACAACTGATTTTGCTATATTCTTATATCATAGTTATATTGAAGAGAAAGAACAAGGATTATCAAAAGAAGATGCTATGGCATCAGCAATTAATAAGACGTTAATATCTGTTGTTGGTAGTTCTTTAACAACAATAGCTGGATTCTTAGCACTTTGCTCTATGAGATTTTCTCTTGGAAAAGATATTGGAATAGTTATGGCAAAAGGTGTATTAATGGGAGTTATTTGTGTTGTAACAATTCTTCCAGCACTTATTCTTCAATGCGATAGACTAATAGAGAAAACAAAACATAAAATTATTTTTCCAAGATTTGTAAGACTAAAAGAAATAGTAATTAAGTACTATTGGGTATTTATTCTACTATTCATTATAGTTTTACCATTTGCTTATCATGGATATAAAAATACTGATATTTATTATAATCTTGATAGATCATTACCAAGAGATTTACCTAGTATAGTTGCAAATACTGAGTTAAAAGAAAAATATGGAATGGTTTCAACAGAACTTATTTTAATTGATAAAGAATTGCCTGATGAAAAGATAAATCAAATGATTGAAGAGATTGAGAATGTTGATGGTATCGAATGGGTTGTAGGTGTTTCTAAGTTAAAAGATTTAGGTATACCAAAAGAAATGCTACCAAATGATATTTTAGAAAAACTTGAAACTGATAAATATCAATTAATTTTATTAAATTCAAAATATGAAATGGCAACAGATGAGTTAAATGCTCAAGTTGATGTTATAAACGATATAATTGATAAATATGATGAGAATTCTATTTTGGTCGGAGAAGGTCCACTTATGAAGGACTTAGTTGAAATTAGTAATCATGACTTCAATAGTGTAAATACATTTTCAATCGGTGTCATATTTGTAATTATGATCTTTGTTTTAAAATCAATTTCATTACCATTTATACTTATTGCGATAATAGAATTTGCAATATTTATAAATATGGGAATTCCATATTACACAGGAACAGTATTACCATTTATTGCTTCAATTGTAATTGGAACAATACAACTTGGTGCAACAATCGATTATGCAATTTTAATTACTACAAAATATATTACATATAGAAAAGAAGGAAAGAATAAACATGATTCAATGGATCTTGCACTAGGAAGTTCTATATCATCAATATTTGTTAGTGGTTTATGCTTCTTTGGAGCAACAATTGGAGTTGGATTATATTCTGAAATTGAAATGATTGGTTCACTATGTATATTAATGGGTAGAGGAGCAATAATAAGTATGTTTACAGTTGTATGCATGTTACCGGCATTCATAATGCTATTTGATAAACTAATATGCAAAACAACTTCGGGTATGAAAAATATTGAAAAATAAGTAGAGATATGTTAAAATGAAACGTGAAAAAAATTTCAAGTTTTATAATAAAAATATTATTACATATAATAAATGAAGGAAAAAGAAAGGAGAACGTCATGAGTAAAAATATCAGAAGATTATTTGCAAGTATTCTTTTAGGAACAATATTAACATACACAATGCCGATTATGGCATATACTAATGATGAAAACGTTTATACTAAGATGGACTCTAATGGAAAACCATATAAAGTAATAGTTACGACAACTGAAAAAGACGAAGAGGGCAAAGACCAAAATGTAGAAAAAGAAGTTGATAAAGAATTACCATTTGAATGTAATGTTTCTTATAAACTTGATGGAAAAGAAATAAGTCCAGATCAACTAGCTGGAAAGTCTGGTAAAGTTACAATTAAAATGGAATTTAAAAACAAACTAGAAAACATGGTTAATGTAAATGGTAGAAATGAAAAAATGTATACTCCTATGTTAGCCATAGCTGGTACTATTATTGATAATGAGAACAACAAGAATATAGAAGTAACAAAGGGAAAAGTAATAGATGATGGAAATAGATCAATTGTATTAGGAATTGCACTTCCAGGAATGGAAGAAAGCTTAAAACTACCTGATGACATTGATGTAGATATTCCAAGTACAATAGAAATCAAAATGGATACTAAAAATTTTGAACTTGGTAATATAATGACATATACAACAACAAAACTATTTGATAAAACAATCGATTTAGATAAAGAATTAGATGACTTATATAGTTCAATAAATGAACTTCAAGACGCAGCTAATAAGTTGGAAGATGGAACTAATAAATTGAAAGATGGATCATCAAGGTTAAATGATGGAGCTAGCGAACTTGATAATGGAGTAGGAACTTTAGTAAATGGCGTTAATAATTTAAAAGATGGTACTAGCAAATTGAACAACGGTGCAAAAACATTAAATGATGGAGCCGGAGTATTAAAGAATGGAACTACACAATTAAAAGATGGAGCTCAGGCTTTAGAAGCAGGAACAACTCAAATACAAACTGGTGCAGAAAACTTGAAAAATGGTACATCACAATTAAAAGCTGGTGCTAATAGTTTAGAAGATGGAATAAGTCAATTAGATTCAGGTGTTAATTCTGCTTATAGTGGAGCACAAAAAGTAAATGCTGGCGCTGGATCATTAAACCAAGGTGCTAAAGATTTAAGTAGTGGAGCTAAGAACTTAGCTGGTTCAATATCAGAATTAGGAAAAAATGTTGAGAGTGCAGCAAGTGGCGTAAAAAGTTTAAGCGATAATGCATCAATTCTTGCTCAATCAGCATCAGATATAAAAGACTTAGCTGAAAGCTACAATAGAAAAACTGTAACCGCTCAAGTTGATGTACGTGGAATTATTTCACAAATAGATGGAATTAAAGCTTCAATATCTACTGCAATCGGAGGAATTAAAAGTGCAAATGATTCATTAAACACATCAAAGCAAGTAATAGAAGAATCAGGGGGAGATCCATCTAGAATACAAGAAGCAATAGAATCTAATAATGCTAATATTGAAACTCTAAATGGTTATGCTGCTCAATTAGATAGCTATAAGTCAGCGATAAGTGCTTCTGCTTCTAATTCAGAAACTTTTGATATTACAGCAGTAGTTAATGGACTAGAACAATTATCAAGTGGACTTCAAGAACTAAGTACAGGAGCAAGCAGTGCATCTAATGGACTATCACAAATTCAAGGTGGAGTACAAGGAGCTTTGATACCAGGTGCTAATGAGGTTTCAGAAGGCGCAAGTGGACTAGAAGAAGGAGCTAGATCATTAGCAGATGGTACAAAGAACTTAGAAAGTGGTTTAAATACATTAAGCGAAGGCTCAAAAGGAGCAGTAGAAGGAAGCAAATCATTATCAGCAGGAATTACACAAACTGATTCAGGTGCACAAGCATTATCTGCAGGTATAAATCAAGTAAGCACAGGTGCAAAATCATTATCAACAGGAGCACAACAATTAAATGACAGTGTAGAAAAACAAGTTGTTCCAGGAGTTAAAGCTTTATCAGATGGAACAAATGAATTAGACAAAGGTGCTTCTTCATTACAAGATGGAGTAAATAAACTAAAAAATGGAACAGGGGAACTATCTAATGGTACAAGAGAATTGTATAATGGAACAGTAGAATTAGCTGATGGAATGAGTAAATTTAATACAGATGGAATTAAGAAAATATCTAATAAAGTAAATGGAGATTTAAAGAAAGTTACAAATAGAATAGAGAAGTTACAAGAACTTGGTAATGAATTTAATACATTTGCTTCAGAAGAAGAAAGAGAAGCAATAAAGTTTATCTCTATTATAGATAGTATTAAAAATAGTTCAAAAGAAGAAACAAATGAAGAGATAATAATAAATACTAATGATAATGAAAAAGTTGTAAAAAGTGATGAAAAAGAAGATAATGAATAGGTTTAAAAATAGAAGATAATTAAATTATCTTCTATTTTTTGCTTATAAATGAAATTATATATATCGATAAATAAAAAGGCTTATATTGAGTTCTAGCATTAAATAAACAAGTAAAAAATCCCAGATTATAACTATTTTATAACCTGGGATTTTGTTAAACTTCATAATTATTATTTATTATCATTATTACTATCATTATTTCCATTTACATTTGGCATATTGCTATTGTATTTTGTTATAGGATCCTCATTATCAAACTTATATGATAAGTCACTAGTGTTTATTTGAATTGGATCCATATCATTTGGATTGTTTGGATTAGCATGGAAATTAATATTCTTTATATCAAATTTTGATTTTGGAGAACCTTCTTTATCTGCACTTGAAGTAACTCCACTAGTAAATTTAGAAAAGTTAAATGATTTTATTTTTTGCTTTTCTTTATATCTAGACTCTAAGAAATCAATCTTTGCTTGTCCAACCAATAATTTACCTTTTAAGTCTCTTGTTTTGTATATAATAAATTTGAATTTTAATGATAATACCTTACCAGCTTTGAAGTATGGAATATATTGCCACTTAATAGATTTATATGTAGCATCGTATTTACCTTGATCAGTCTTATAATCATGAGTAAACATCCAACGTCTCTTCTCACCAAATTCTTTTTCCCACCATTCGTTGTCTTCTGGTGTATTATTACCGAATACAACTTTTGTAGTACAGTTAGCAAGTAATGTTTGTCTAAAGTTATAATCATCTTTTGGTCCGAATTGTGATAAGTTTTGTGCTGATATAATTGTTCCAACTCTATATTTTCTGTAAAGAGTGAAGATATCTTCAGTTGCTTTACATACAAATGGAGGGAACTCATCAATATATAAGAAATGTGGTATTCTTGTTCTTTCAGTTCCTGGTCTAGAAAGTACAGATTGTTGCATAAGAAGTAGGAAGAATAAACCAAATGCTTTGTGAGTAGTTGGTCCTAAATCACCACGTCTTGTACATACAAATGTTACTTCACCGTTAGCTAAGGCTTGATCATAATTTAAGTTACGTGTTCTATTACAGATTATTGATCTTACACCAGGATATCTTAATAAATTATCTAATTGTGATGCAGTGCCTGATATGTACTTCTTTGTTTCATTTCTGTTTTCTGCATCCTTATAGAATGTATTTTTAAAATAGTTAAATTGAATTTTATATTGTTTTGCTATTTCTTCATCTTCTTTTAGTTTTTCACAGAATTCTTCTACAGCGTCAAAGTCATTTAACAAATCTAATAAATCTTCTACTGTAGGAATATCTCCATTGTGTAGTTTTGGATATCCAACTTTTAGTATTAGTGTTAAGTTTTCAACTGCTTGTTGAGAAATATTCTCCATAAATGCTTCGTCATGACTGCTTAATTTTGGAATATCCTCTGTTTGATACATTTTCTTTATTATTGAAGAAAGAGCAATAGATGTCTTTATTGGATCTTCATATGTGAATGGATTTAAACCAATTGAATCTGGGTTGTTAGGATCAATAATGTTGTATCCTATACCAAAGTTATCTGCTACATTGGTCATATGATTAATTGATTCAATATCTGGTGCCACATATGTGATACCTAAATTTTTATAAATTGATTTATCATCATTGTATTGATATAGCATCTTCTCAAAGAATGTCTTAAATATTTTTTCTTTTCCATCTGCTGGAGCAATCATATTAAGTGAGAAGTTTTTGTTTATATAATCATTTGAATATGGGGTATTTAGTGATGCAATACCAGTTCTTAAAGCTGTGTAACCAAGTTCTTTTGCTGTCTCTCTTAAGAAGTATTTCTTCTCTAGGTCTCTAGCAATCATTGGTTCATACATCATTGAAGTTTTACCTGAACCAGATACACCAACAACTAACATAGATTCAAATCTTCTTGCTTCTGGAATCTTAATATTCTTTCCTGTCTCTCTATCTCTACAAATGTACATTTCACATGTATATGGTCCCATACCAATTGATTTATCTGATAAATCAATACCTGCATAGTCCCAAATAGATTCTTTAATGTATAATGTGTCATTAACAACTGTGTACAACCACTTAAATAGTGGGAAGAATGTAATTACTGGTAAGTACCAACCAAATGCTGAAAATGCAGGTCTAATTAAATCCATAAATGTTGTTATTATGTATGAATAGTTTGGTACTGAGAATATAATTAGCCAGCAGAAATGGTTCCACCATTGAACGAACATTGATAATCCAACAATATAAAGCCCAATACAATAAGTATAGAAAAATGATAGCTTAACTTGTTTGTCTAGTATAAACTTTGATGCGAATGAAAAATAAAACGCAAATACAGGACAAGCTAGTGCTAATGTATACTTTACTGGACCCCAATAATCAACAGACATTCCTGTAAATATTATAAATAGTATTTCGGCAATTCTGTCGACACATATGTAGATAGATATCAATGTTAGTACGTAAGTTGCAAATGTATTTCTATCTGTTTTTAATTTCTTTAAAAAAGCATCAATATATTTCATTATCATAAGAATTTTTTCCTTTTTTTAAAAACTTATACAAGTAAATTATCTCATAAAAACACAAAAAAATCAAGAGATTTTAGGAAAAATGGGACCTTAAAAATGATGTTTTTTTAAAACTTATTTCTTATTATAAACGTTTGAAATAAAAACAGAAAAAATTCCCCCAATCCCTACGGAAATATAATATAGAAAAAACATTTTTTTGAAAATGAGGAAAGTGGCTTAAAATCAGTATTTTTGAAATAAAGGAAGCATGAATAGGTTGAAAAAAGTGAAAAAAATAAAAATTAAAAAAAGGGTTTTTAAAAAAGTTGCAGTATAAAATATCTAGTAGAATAAAAAACAGATAAAATTCTACGATTAATTATTAAATCTATTTTAGGAGGAATTTTAAAATGAACAAAGCTGAATTAATCGCAGCAGTAGCTGCAAAAACAGGAGACACAAAAAAATCTGCAGAGGAAGCTGTTAATGCATTTGTTAGTGCAGTATCAGAGTCTTTAAAGAAAGGTGAAAAAGTTCAATTAGTTGGATTTGGATCTTTTGAAGTAAGAAAAAGAGCAGCTAGAAAAGGAAGACACCCACAAACTAAAGAAGAAATCAAAATACCTGCATCAAAAGCTCCAGTATT
>Ga0310691_10002169_pt1 | contig 26995 bp, 22 predicted proteins | sample 176DNAGHGlowgp2_FD_203887 | JGI IMG/M metagenome (GOLD analysis project Ga0310691, IMG submission 203887) | Sheep rumen microbial communities from Palmerston North, Manawatu-Wanganui, New Zealand - 1766 DNA GHGlow gp2 (v2) (version 2) | ecosystem: Host-associated > Mammals > Digestive system >... | reverse complement strand
GTACCAGTCAGACGGACGGGTGTCTTCAGGTCTGGACCAACGCTGTTATACTCGAAGATAATCTGATCGAAATCGCATTTGAGTTGACCATTCATGGGCTGATCCATGACAACGCGTTGGCGGTCTTCGTTCGTGATCTTCCAATCGAGTTTGTAGGTTCGTTCGGGCAGGCCCGGCTTTACTTGTACTTCATCGTCAGAGTTGGAACATGCTGTCATCAAGAAGACGGCAGTCATGAGCGACAACCATAAAGTTGTGTGCTTTTTGTAATTCAATAAAGATTTAGTTTTCATTTTTGTTTATTATTAAGAACTTTATTACGTGCAAAGTTACTCATTTTATCCCAAATAAACAAATAGTATGTAACAAATAATGGCAATCACTTTCCTGTGCTATCATTTTGTCCTTTCAGATAAAATGTGTACCTTTGCCATCGTTTTTGAGTAATATATATAAATAAGGTATAAGGAAGATATGATAACAGTTACGAATCTTGCTATTCAGTTTGGAAAGAAAACGCTTTATAAGGATGTAAACCTGAAATTCACCAGTGGCAATATCTATGGTATTATCGGTGCCAATGGTGCAGGCAAGTCTACCCTACTCCGTGCGATCAGTGGAGAACTGGAGCCGAACAAGGGTACGGTAGAACTGGCTCCTGGTGAGCGCCTGTCAGTATTGGAACAGGACCACTTCAAATACGACGAGTATACGGTGATGGATACCGTCCTGATGGGGCACCAACCCCTGTGGCAGAACATGAAGGAGCGTGAGGTGCTCTATGCCAAGGAGGAGATGACCGAGGAGGACGGCAACCGTGCCGCCGACTTGGAGATGGCTTTTGCTGAGATGAACGGCTGGGAGGCTGAGAGTGAGGCTGCCCAGTTGTTGCAAAACCTCGGTGTGCCTGAGGGTCAGCACTATAAGCAGATGGCAGAGATATCTAATAATGAGAAGGTTCGTGTGATGCTTGCCAAAGCATTGTTCGGACATCCCGACAACCTGTTGCTCGACGAGCCCACCAACGACCTCGACCTTGACACCGTACAGTGGTTAGAGGAGTACCTCTCCAACTTAGAGCAGTGTGTCTTGGTTGTCAGTCACGACCGTCACTTCCTCGATGCCGTCTCTACCCAGACGGTGGATATCGACTTCGGTAAGGTAACCCTGTTCTCTGGTAACTACTCGTTCTGGTATGAGTCGAGCCAACTCGCCCTGCGCCAGCAGCAGAACCAGAAGATGAAGGCGGAGGAGAAACGCAAGCAATTGGAGGAGTTCATCCGCAGGTTCTCTGCCAATGTGGCAAAGTCGAAGCAGACGACATCCCGTAAGAAGATGCTGGAGAAACTGAATGTCGAGGAGATCACCCCGTCCACCCGTAAGTATCCGGGCATCATCTTCTCGATGGAGCGTGAGCCTGGCACACAGATCCTGGAGGTAGAGGGACTGAAGGCTGTGGACGCTGACGGCACCGTACTCTTCGACAATGTGAACTTCACGATAGAGAAAGGACAGAAGACCGTCTTCCTCTCGCATAACCCCAAGGCGATGACGGCACTCTTCGAGATCATCAACGGTAACCGGGAGGCTGATGCCGGTACCTATAAGTGGGGTGTTACCATCACCACCGCCTATCTCCCACTCGACAATACCGCATTCTTCCAAAGTGAACTGAACCTGGTGGACTGGCTTAGTCAGTATGGCACAGGTAACGAGGTGATGATGAAATCCTACTTAGGACGTATGCTCTTCAAAGAAGAGGACATCCTGAAGAAAGTCAACGTGCTGAGCGGTGGTGAGAAGATGCGCTGTATGATCGCCCGTATGCAGTTGAAGAACGCGAACTGTCTGATTCTCGACACCCCGACCAACCACCTTGACTTGGAGTCTATTCAGGCATTTAACAATAACCTGATATCATTCAAGGGTAATATCCTGTTTGCCTCTCACGACCATGAGTTCATCAATACCGTTGCCGACCGTATCATCGAACTGACACCGAAAGGTACCATTGACAAACTGATGACCTATGATGATTATATCTACGATGAGAGCATCAAAGAGAAGAAAGCAGAACTGTATTCATAAGAATGGCACGGAATTTGCTATATAATCTTTACAAATGAACAACGCTATGAAAGAAGAAGAAAAAGAGAAACTGGAAGAGGAAGAGACTCTGAAGGAAGAAGAAACTGTTGAGGCTGAGAACTCGGAGAATTCAGAAAACTCTGAGAACTCAGAAGACTCTGAGAACACTGAGGAAGCCGAGGAAAAAGACCCGCTGGAGGCTGCCCAAGAGGAAATAGAGCAACTGAAGACACAGATCCTATATAAGACAGCGGAGTTTGACAACTATCGCAAACGCACTCTGAAGGAGAAAGCAGAACTGATCCTGAACGGTGGTGAAAAGGCTGTCAGTGCTATCCTACCCGTCATTGACGACATGGAGCGCGCCATGGAGAATGGAGAAAAGACGGATGACCCTGCCGTGCTCCGTGAGGGTATGGAACTCATCTACCATAAGTTCATGAAGGCACTCGAAGGACTGGGAGTCAAGAAGATAGAGACCGAGGACGCCGACTTCAATACCGACCTGCATGAGGCTGTCGCCATGGTACCTGGTATGGGTGACGACAAGAAAGGTAAGGTGATTGACTGTCTGCAGACGGGTTATCAATTAAATGACAAAGTAATTCGCCACGCCAAAGTGGCAGTAGGACAATAATATGGCAAAGAGAGACTATTACGAGGTGCTTGGCGTCGACAAGAACGCCACAGAAGACCAGATCAAGAAGGCGTACCGCACCATCGCCATCAAATACCACCCCGACCGCAACCCCGGCAATAAGGAAGCCGAGGAGAAATTCAAGGAGGCAGCCGAGGCATACGACGTATTGCATGACCCGCAGAAGCGTCAGCAGTACGACCAGTTTGGATTCAACGGACCGCAAGGTGGCGGTTTCGGAGGATTCAGTGCCTCCAGCATGAACATGGACGACATCTTCTCGATGTTCGGCGATATCTTTGGCGGTCGTGCTGGATTCGGAGGCTTTGGCGGTAGCGCGCACCGTAGTCCTCAGCAGCATCGTGGTAGTGACCTTCGCCTGAAGGTAAGGCTCTCCCTTGAGGAGATTGCCTCAGGTGTCACCAAGAAATTCAAGGTTCGCAAGGATATTCCCTGTTCGCACTGTCATGGTACAGGTGCGGAGGATGGCAGTGGTACCGAGAATTGTCCGACATGTCACGGAAGTGGTATCATCACGCATACCACACAGAGCATTTTCGGTATGATGCAGACACAAGGCACGTGTCCTAACTGTAACGGCACAGGACGTGTCATCAAGAACAAGTGCCGTCAGTGTGGCGGTACTGGTGTCGAGAAAGGCGAGGAAGTCGTAGAAATAAAGATTCCCGCAGGAGTCGCCGAGGGTATGATCATCAATGTGCCGGGCAAAGGTAATGCCGGACATAACAAAGGTATTAATGGGGATATTCAGGTATTTGTGGAAGAGATAGAGGACGAGCGTTTCGTCCGTGACGACAGCGACCTGATCTATAACCTGTTACTCGACTTCCCGACAGCGGCACTGGGTGGCGATGTGGAGATTCCCACCATTCAGGGAACTAAACTAAGGGTGAAGATGGAGCCTGGCACACAACCGGGTAAGACGCTCCGTCTGAGAGGCAAGGGACTGCCTACCGTACAGGGGTATGGTCGCGGCAACGGCGACTTGGTCGTCAATGTCAGCGTCTATGTGCCCAAGACCTTGAGTCGTGAGGAGAAAGAGGCTATTGAGAAATTTAAGCGTAGCGATAATTTCCAGGGGGACGCCGCCACTAAACGCTCTATCTTCCAGCGTTTCAAGAATTATTTCAATTAATCCCCAGTCACCATGAATTACCAAGAGACCTGTGAATATCTATATCACCAGATGCCTATGTTCGAGCGACAAGGAGCATCTGGATACAAGGAAGGTCTGAGTAATACGCTGGCAATGGATGAGCATTTCGGTCATCCACACCAACAATATGCCACCATCCATGTAGGAGGTACTAACGGCAAAGGATCTGTGTCCCATACGTTAGCGGCATTTCTTCAGGAATGCGGCTACCGTGTGGGACTTTACACATCTCCCCACTTGGTGGACTTTCGGGAACGTATCCGTGTCAACGGAGAGATGATTCCAGAGGAGTATGTGGTAAACTTTGTGGCACAGGAACGCGGCTTCTTTGAGCCTCTCTCCCCTTCCTTCTTTGAGGTGACGACGGCGCTCGCCTTCAAATACTTTGCCGACAAGAAGATTGACATTGCCGTCATCGAGGTCGGATTAGGCGGACGACTCGACTGTACGAATATCATCACCCCACTCGTCTCTGTCATCACCAATATCAGTTTCGACCATACGCAGTTCTTAGGCGACACATTAGCCAAGATTGCCTCGGAGAAAGCCGGTATTATAAAAAAAGGTGTACCTGTTGTGATTGGTGAAAGTCATCAAGAGACACGCCCCGTATTTGAGGCGAAGGCACAGGAGACTGGAAGCAGTATTATCTTTGCCGATGATAACCCGGAGATCACAAACTATACCCCACTACCATCAGGGAAGATGCACTACACAACCCGCAACTGGGGAGAACTGGATGGCGAGTTGGGAGGTATCTATCAGGAGAAGAACCTGAATACAGTGTTTGCCGTCCTGAAAGTATTGTCCCAAAAGGGATACCTTTCCGAATGCGCAACGAAGAAAAGCCATGAGCAGTTCAGGAAAGAGTTGGTTGACGCTTTGGCAAATATCAACAGACTGACAGGATTGACAGGTCGCTGGCAAGTCGTCAAAACAGCCCCATTGACTGTCTGTGACACAGGACACAACGTAGGAGGATGGATATATCTGAGCCAGCAAATAGCGCAAGTAGCGTGTGACAAGAAGCATATCGTCTTCGGCATGGTTGACGACAAAGACATCAACCATGTATTGGATATGCTGCCAAAAGACACTTGTTACTATTTTACGCAGGCAGCCACCAAACGTGCCCTAAAGGGGTCTGTCGTAAAGACCCTTGCTGCCCAGCATGGACTTTACGGTGAGTGTTATCCCTCTGTGATTGAAGCATATAGAGCAGCAAAAGAGGCAGCGAACCCCAAGGATTTCATCTTCATCGGTGGCAGCAGTTACTTGGTGGGCGATTTCCTGAAAAACTGCATTTAGTTGTTTTTAACACTCCAATAAACGTTTTTTTCACGCATTCTTTCGTTAAATTCGATTTTTTTCGGTTACTTTGCAGATTAGATACATATGTAACTAAAAACAATCAATTATGGCGAACACAACCGAAAATGCGAATTTGTGTGGTCTGAACCGCAATGACTTTCAGACCACTATTAATGGTAAGAAAACAGATTTATACATCCTGCGCAACCGTAAGGGTTTCGAAGTGGCAATCTCCAACTATGGCGGTGCCATTTGTGCTATTATGGTACCAGACAAAGATGGTAAAGTGGCTAACGTTATTCAGGGACATGGTAGTATCCAGCAACTCACCAGTGGTGCTGAGCCTTATCTGTCAACCCTGATCGGACGTTGGGGTAACCGTATCCGCAAAGGACAGTTCACCCTGAACGGTAAGGAGTACCAACTGGCTATCAATGACGGTCCTAACCACCTTCATGGCGGTACTGTAGGATTCAACGCTAAAGTATGGGACGCTCGTCAGATGGGTCCCCGTTCATTGGCTTTGCACCGTGTATCCTCATACGGTGAGGAAGGTTTTACAGGTGAATTGGACGTGACTGTTGAGTTTACATTCACTGATGACAATGAGTTGGTATTGGAATATCTTGCCACCACCAACAAGAAGACGATTGTCAACCTGACACATCACGCCTTCTTCAGCCTTGCTGGCACTGCAGACCCCACTCCAACGATTGAAGACCAGATATGCGAGATTAACGCAGACTTCTATCTTCCTACCGACGAGACGGCAATCCCTACAGGCGAGATCCTGAAAGTGGAGGGTACCCCATTCGACTTCCGCACACCGAAAGCCTTTGGTAAGGACATTGACGCTGACAACGAACAGATTAAGTTTGGCAAGGGCTTCGACCACAACTATGTATTAAATAAGGTGGAGGAAGGAGAACTCAGTTTTGCTGCAAAGATCAAGGATCCGAAGAGCGGTCGTACGCTGGAGTGCTACACGACAGAGCCTGGTATGCAACTTTACACCGCCAACTATGCAAATGGCTATAAGGGTGCCAACGGCGCTACCTTCCCACGCCGCTCTGCAGTATGTCTGGAGGCACAGCACTTCCCCGACACACCTAACCGTCCATACTTCCCCAGTGTGGTACTGAATCCGGGTGAGCGTTACAAGCAGAAGACCGTTTACAAATTTGGTGTAGAAAAGTAATTCACTAAAATCATACAGCAAATTATGAGTAATCAAAAACAAAACGGTAGCATTATCGCTATTATCACGATGATGTTCCTCTATGCCATGATTGCGTTTGTCACCAATCTGGCTGCACCTATTGGTGTCGTCATGAAGAACGATCCAGAGGTAGGTGGTTCCAACATGCTTGCCATGCTGGGTAACTTCATGAACTTCTTCGCCTATCTATTTATGGGTATTCCGGCAGGTAAGATGCTTACCAGAATCGGTTACAAAAAAACAGCCATGCTGGGTGTTCTTGTGGGATTCATCGGTGTGCTCATCCAGTTCATCTCAGGTTTTGAGGCATTGGAAGGCTACTCAGACAATTTCGTGTATTTGTTGGGTGCTTTCGTATCTGGTCTCTCTGTCTGCTTGCTGAATACGGTCGTGAACCCCATGCTGAACTTGTTAGGTGGCGGTGGAAACCGCGGTAACCAGTTGAATTTGATTGGTGGAACACTGAACTCCCTCTCTGGTACCCTGACACCTATGCTGGTAGGTGCTTTGATTGGAGAGGTGACTAAGACGACAGACTTTATTGAGATCAACCTCGTGCTCTACATTGCCATGGCAGTATTCGCCGCAGCGTTCATCGCTCTGACCTTTATTCCTATTAGGGACCCAGAAATTGGAAGAGTCACTTCAAAGACTAAGTTCGAACATTCTCCATGGTCATTCCGCCACTGCCTACTGGGTGTTATCGCCATCTTCTTCTATGTAGGTGTAGAAGTCGGTATTCCTGGTACTCTGAATTTCTACATTGCCGATACCACTGAGAAAGGAGCAGGACTCTTAGCGAATGCAGCAGCCATTGGTGGCTTTGTGGCTGGTACCTACTGGCTTCTGATGCTAGTTGGTCGTCTGTGCTCCAGTTTCATTGCCGATAAGGTTTCGTCAAAGACCATGATGATTATCACTAACAGTGTGGGAATGGCACTCATCATACTTGCCATCTTCATTCCTAAAGAGACCATGACATCCATGCCTTTGTTTACTGGTTCTTCTTTCGAGATGACTCAGGTTCCTGTAAGTGCTATGCTACTTGTCCTCTGTGGTCTATGCACCTCTATCATGTGGGCATCTATCTTCAACCTTGCTACGGAGGGACTTGGCAAATATACTGCCCAGGCATCTGGAATCTTCATGATGATGGTGGTAGGCGGCGGTGTCATGCCACTCATTCAAAACTTCATTGCCGACACTTTAGGCTATATGATCAGTTACGTTATACCTTTGCTTTCTATGGGTTATATGCTATGGTATGCCATGTATGGCTCTAAGAATGTGAACACGGATATCCCTGTAGATTAATCTTTAAAACCAATATTAATGATGGACATTGAATTTGTAAGAAGCCGTTTTATCAAGCATTTTGATGGTAAGACAGGAAATGTATATGCCTCACCCGGTCGTATCAACTTGATTGGTGAGCACACAGACTATAATGGTGGTTTCGTTTTCCCTGGTGCCGTAGACAAAGGAGTAATGGCAGAGATGCGTCCTAATGGAACAGAGGATACGATTATGGCTTACGCCATTGACCTCAAGGATCGCGTAGATTTCAAACTCTCCGACCCCAATGGTCCAAAAGCATCATGGGCGCGATACATCTACGGTATCTCTCTGGAGATGAAGAAATTAGGAGTTCCCGTGAAAGGATATAATATAGCATTTGCAGGTGATGTACCCTTAGGTGCTGGCATGTCATCTTCGGCAGCCATGGAGAGTTGTTTCGCCTGTGGCTTGAATGATTTGTTCGGAGATAATAAAGTTTCTCAATGGGACATGGTATTGGCTGGTCAGGCTACTGAGCACAACTATTGCGGTGTGAACTGTGGTATCATGGATCAGTTTGCCTCTGTTTTCGGAAAGGCAGGATGCCTGATGCGCCTTGACTGTCGTTCTCGTGAATTTGAGTATTTCCCCTTTAAGCCTGATGGATATCGACTGGTATTGTTGGACTCTGTCGTAAAGCATCAGTTGGCAGGTTCTCCGTATAATGATCGCCGCAACTCCTGTGAGAATGTTGTCAAACATATTGCAGCCAAACATCCAGAAGGTAAGTTTGAGACTTTACGTGATTGCTCATGGGAACAATTAGAAGAGGTAAAAGCAGAAGTTGGCGAGGAAGATTACAAGCGTGCTAAATTTGTACTCGGCGAGAAAGACCGTGTTCTTGCTGTCTGCGATGCACTGACCGAAGGTGACTATGAGAAGGTCGGCGAAATGATGTACAAGACTCATGAGGGACTTTCCAAGGATTATGAGGTTTCTTGCGAGGAACTGGACTTCCTGAACGACATTGCTAAAGAGAACGGTGTTACAGGTTCTCGTATTATGGGAGGTGGATTCGGTGGCTGTACCATCAACCTCGTCCGTAATGACCTGTATAAAAAGTTCATCGAAGATGCCAAGAAGAAGTTCAATGCAAAGTATGGTCATGAACCAAAAGTATATGACGTAGTTATTGGGGACGGATCACGCCGACTTTGTTAATTCGGCGTTTAAAAACGTTAAATATATAGCCTAAAGTGTTATTTTTACACTTTAGGCTGTTCTTTTGCATTGTCATATCAAAAATAAGTTGTAAATTTACACCCAAAATAAGAACAATAACAAACAACTTAAACTTTCTGATATGAAAAACCTAAAGAATTCTTTGATGGGATGCATAGCATTGGCTATGTTATCAGCATGTAACTCAGGAGAGCAAACCGCTCTAACAGTTTCCGGACTTGACCCCGCCAAGTTTGACACAGTGATTAACGAAAAGCCCGTTAAACTTTTCACGTTGAAGAACCAGAATGGTATGGAGGTATGCATTACTAATTATGGTGGACGTGTGGTTAGTTTGGTAGTACCAGACAAAGACGGCAAACCTACTGACGTAGTATTGGGATTTGATAACATTGCCCAATATGCCGATACGCTCAACTCTCCTTCCGACTATGGTTCTTCTGTAGGACGCTATGCCAACCGTATTAAGGAAGGTAAGTTCATTTTGAACGACACTACCTATCAATTAAAGAAAAACGATGGCCCTAACTGCCTACACGGTGGTGGCAATACTGGTTGGATGCATCAGGTTTACGATGCGGAACAAATTGGTGACTCTATCCTCAAACTGACTATCGTCGCAGAGGATGGAGAGAACGGATTCCCAGGTAAGGTGAAAGCCGTTACTACTTATAAGGTAACTGCCGACAACACACTGGATATGACATGGGAGGCTGAGACTGACAAGCCAACCATCATCAACCAGACCAATCACAATTATTATAACCTAAATGGTGATTTCACACAACCGGGTTACGATATGGTATTGTATGTGAATGCTGACAATTTCACCCCAAGTGACAAACTATATATCCCGACAGGTGAAATTAAGAGCGTTGAGGGTACACCTATGGATTTCCGTACTCCTCATGCCCTTGGTGACAGCATCAAGTCCACATTCGACCAGATTCAGAATGCCACAGGTTATGACCATAACTTCTGTCTGAACACTTATAAAGACGGTAAGGGCGACGACACTCAGGTATGTGCCAGCCTCTACTCACCTAAGACAGGTATCTTCATGGAGATGTTCACCAATGAGCCAGGTGTACAGGTTTACTCCGGTAACTTCCAAGGTGTAGGTCGTGACGCAGAGATCTCCCGTAAGCACGGACTGAAATATCCCAAGCATGTCAGTGTATGTTTGGAGAGCCAGAAGTATCCTGACAGCCCCAACCATAAGGAATGGATACAGCCAGTCCTGAATCCTGGTGAGAAATACTATAGCCATGCAGCATATAAATTTACAATCAAATAATCACTTAAAACAATACAACTACAATGAATTGGAGTTCTAATGAATTTATCTGGCTAGACTGGGTAGTCCTTGTCGTTGGCCTATGTGGAGTGATAGCAGCAGTATGGTATGCTATCTGGAAAGACAAGAAAGCCCAGCAGGGCGAAGACTCTTCCGCTTATCTCTTTGGTAAGGGTGAGCCTTGGTATGTAATTGGTATGGCAATCTTTGCCGCTAACATCGGTTCCGAGCACTTGGTAGGTCTTGCAGGTACAGGTGCCAAGGACGGTGTAGGTATGGCACACTGGGAGATGCAGGGATGGATGATCCTCATCCTCGGTTGGCTCTTCGTACCATTCTATCAATTACTCATCAACAAGATGGGTAAGATTATTACCATGCCAGACTTCCTGAAGTTCCGATACACTCAGCGTACGGGTTCTTGGTTATCCATCATCACTTTGGTTGCCTATGTCTTGACAAAGGTTAGTGTAACGGCATTTACTGGTGGTATCTTCTTCAAGTACCTCTTAGGTATCCCGTTCTGGTATGGTGCTATCGGTCTGATAGCCATCACCGCTGTATTCACCGTATTTGGAGGAATGAAGGGTGTGATGACCCTGTCATCTATCCAGACACCTATTCTTATTATAGGTTCGTTCCTCGTCCTTTTCCTTGGTCTTTCCGCACTTGGTGATGGTAGTGTCACACAAGGTTGGAGTAACATGATGGCAGCATGTAATGCCGCGCATGACGGTTATGGAACGACTCACATGTTCCACACTAATCCTGGCGATCCAATGTATCCTCAGTTCCCTGGCTATGTCGTATTCCTTGGTGCCTCTATCATCGGTTTCTGGTATTGGTGTACAGACCAGCACATCGTACAACGTGTACTCGGACAGGTTCCCGGTGAGGACAACAAGGTGGTAATGGCACGCGCACGTCGTGGTACCATCGCTGCTGGTTTCTTTAAGATCCTCCCTTGCTTCATGTTCCTCATTCCAGGTATGATCGCCTATGCCCTCTCTCTGAAGACCGGCAGTGGTATCGAGATGGACATCACCAACCACGAGTCTACCGACGGTGCTTTCGCCATGATGGTGAAGAATATTCTGCCTGCTGGTATCAAGGGTATTGTGACCATTGGTTTCGTATGTGCACTGGTGGCTTCACTGGCAGCCTTCTTCAACTCTTGCGCCACCCTCTTCACCGAGGATTTCTACAAGCCTATGAAGAAGGGCAAGAGCGAGGCTCATTACGTATTCGTTGGTCGTATGGCTACAGTCGTAGTGGTACTGTTAGGTCTTGCTTGGATGCCTATCATGATGAACATGGGTAACCTCTACAGTTACTTGCAGGATATCCAGTCACTTATCGCACCTGCGATGGTTGCCGTCTTCACCCTTGGTATCTTCTCGAAGAAGATTACGCCAAAGGCAGGTGAATGGGGACTTATCGGTGGTTTCCTTATTGGTATGGTCCGTTTGATTACCAATGTTATCACTGATTCCGGCAAGGCGGTGATGGACGGTGGTTTCTGGGATGCAACCTCATGGTTCTGGCAGACCAACTGGCTGATCTTCGAGTGCTGGCTGCTTGTATTCATCGTCATCCTGATGGTTGTTGTCAGTTGCTTCACTCCTGCACCCTCAAAAGAGCAAGTTGACGCCATCACCTTTACCCCAGAGTTTAAAAAGAGCATTCGCGAGAGTTGGGGCGTATGGGATATTGTCGGCACATTGCTCGTTGTCGGCCTCGTATCCTGCTTCTACGCCTACTTCTGGTAAACGAAACTATTAAAACATCCGAGAAATGACAGGTTTCTATGGTGAACATTCCAAGGTCTTCCTCTCTGTCGACTGTATAATCTTTGGATTTGAGGAGAATAAACTGAAGATTCTCATCGGCAAGAGACAGATGGATCCTGGTCGTGGCGAATGGAGTCTCTACGGAGGCTTCGTTCGCGGCGACGAGAGTGTTGACGATGCCGCTCTTCGCACCCTCTATGAACTGACGGGTATGCGGAATGTCTATATGCGTCAGGTTGGCGCTTTTGGTAGTGTCGACCGTGACCCCGGAGAGCGTGTTGTATCTATAGCCTATTATGCCCTTATCAATGTGAATGACTATGACGACCATCTTCGTCAGGAGCATGGAATTGAATGGGTGAATATCGAGGAGATGCCCCCACTCTACTCGGACCATAAGGACATGGTTGATAAGGCACGGAAACTGATGAAGCAGAAACTTAGAACAGAACCCGTAGGATTCCGTCTGCTTCCCACCTTGTTTACCCTCACCCAATTACAGCGTCTCTATGAGGCAGTAAACGGAGAAGAACTTGATAAGCGTAATTTCCGTAAACGCATCAAGGAGATGGACTATATAGAGAAGACAGAACTCATTGACAAGACAGGCTCTAAACGTGGTGCGTTCCTCTATCGCTTCAACAGAAGTGTCTATGATGAAGATCCCAACTTTAAATTATAATATTATGTTAGAAGAACTAAAAGAAAAAGTATTCCGTGCCAATCTCGACCTGGTGAAACACAATCTGGTGATATTCACTTGGGGTAACGTGTCAGGTATCGACCGTGAGAAAGGCTTAGTAGTCATCAAGCCCTCTGGTGTTGACTACGATAGTATGAAAGCGTCTGATATGGTCGTGGTTGACCTCCAGACAGGTAAGGTTGTTGAAGGTGATCTGAATCCTTCCTCCGACACACCTACTCACCTTGTATTATACCGTGCCTTCCCAGAGATTGGCGGTGTGGTACACACCCACTCTACATATGCCACGGCATGGGCACAGGCAGGTAAGGATATCCCCAGCATCGGTACCACCCATGCTGACTATTTCCATGATGCCATTCCCTGTACTGGTGACATGACACAAGACCAGATGGCAGAATATGAGTATAACACTGGTGTAGTGATTGTAAACCGCATCGAGTCTGGCAACATCAACCCTGTTCATACTCCAGGTGTACTGGTGAAGAACCACGGTCCCTTCTCATGGGGAAAGGATCCAGATAATGCCGTTTATAACGCCGTTGTCATGGAGCAGGTAGCGAAGATGGCATTCGTATCATTCTCCGTAAACCCCAACACGACTATGAATCCGCTGCTGGTTGAGAAGCATTTCAATCGCAAACATGGTCCTAATGCCTATTATGGACAAAAGAAAAAGTAAAACATAACTAATAACTTCAAAAACTGATAACAATGAAAGCATTTGACAATTATGAGATTTGGTGGGTGACTGGTGCACAGTTACTCTATGGAGGTGACGCTGTCGTAGCCGTTGACGGTCACTCTAAGGAGATGGTAGAAGGTTTGAACAACAGCGGAAACATCCCTGTAAAGGTCGTATATAAAGGAACTGCAAACAGTTCTAAGGAAGTCGAAGCAGTGATGAAGGCAGCCAACAACGACGACAAGTGCATCGGTATCATTACTTGGATGCATACTTTCTCACCTGCCAAGATGTGGATCAAGGGTTTGCAGGACTTGCAGAAGCCTTTGCTTCACTTCCACACCCAGTATAATGCAGAGATACCCTGGGACACGATGGACATGGATTTCATGAACCTCAACCAGAGTGCTCATGGTGATATTGAGTTCGGTCATATCTGCACCCGTATGCGTGTACCCCGTAAGGTGGTTTGCGGTTATTGGAAGAACGAGGAGGCTCAGAAGAAGATTGCTGTTTGGGCACGTGTCGCCGCAGGTGTTGCTGATGCCAAGAACGTACGTTGTCTGATGTTCGGTATGAACATGAATAATGTTGCCGTAACGGATGGTGACCGTGTGGAGTTCGAACAGCGTCTGGGCTACCATGTAGACTACTACCCAGTTAGTTCACTGATGGAGTATTTCAAGAAGGTGACCGATGCCGAGGCAGACGCTTTGGTAGAGGAGTACAAGAAGGAGTACACCATTAAGATTGACGAGAGCGGTGAGGAAGTTTACTGGGAGAAAGTGAAGAATGCCGCTAAGGCAGAGATTGCCCTTCGCCGTGTATTGAAGGATGAGGGTGCAACAGCCTTCACTACAAACTTCGATGACCTTGGCGATGCCGATATCAACGATCCTAACTTCGTAGGTTTCGACCAGATTCCTGGTCTTGCATCACAGCGTCTGATGGCTGAGGGTATCGGTTTTGGCGCAGAGGGCGACTGGAAGACGGCTTGTCTGTTCCGCACTTTGTGGGTGATGCAGCAGGGATTGCCTACTGGCTGTTCCTTCTTGGAGGACTACACCCTCAATTTCGCCGGTGACCGCAGTTCTTGTCTGCAGAGCCACATGCTCGAGGTTTGTCCGCTCATCGCTGTCGACAAACCTAAACTGGAGGTACACTTCCTTGGTATTGGTATCCGCAAGCAGCAGACCGCCCGTCTCGTCTTCACTTCTAAGGTCGGACGTGGTATCAAGGCTACTGTTGTCGACCTCGGCAACCGTTTCCGCCTGATCTCTCAGGAGGTAGAGTGCATCGAGCCGAAACCCATGCCTAACCTTCCTGTTGCCTCCGCTCTGTGGGTTCCACAGCCAACCTTCGAGATCGGCGCCGGTGCATGGATCCTCGCAGGTGGCACACACCACAGTGCTTTCTCTTACGACATCACTGAGGAGTATTGGGAGGACTTCGCAGAGATGCTGGGCATCGAATATGTCAAGATCAACAAGGACACCACCACGGCAAACTTCAAGCAGGAACTCCGCAACAGTGAGATTTACTACATGTTGAACAAATCGCTTCGTTAAACTATGGATACACAAAAAGCAAAACAAACAATTGAGGCTGGTAAGGCGATTCTCGGTATTGAGTTCGGCTCTACCCGCATCAAGGCTGTCCTCATCGACGAGGACAATAAGCCCATCGCACAGGGTGACCATGAGTGGGAGAACCAACTTGTTGACGGTCTCTGGACCTACTCTACCGAGGCGATCTGGTATGGTCTACAAGATTGTTACGCCGACCTCCGTAAGAGTGTTCAGAACCAGTATAACTGTGAGATCGAGGCTCTTGCCGGTATTGGTTTCTCCGCCATGATGCACGGCTATATGGCATTCAACGAACAGCAGCAGATTCTCGTTCCTTTCCGTACATGGCGTAACACTAATACGGCAAAGGCTGCCGCAGAACTCAGCGAACTCTTCAACTACAACATCCCTCTCCGTTGGAGCATCAGCCACCTCTATCAGGCTATCCTCGACAACGAAGAGCATGTGAAGGACATCAAGTACCTGACAACACTTGCCGGTTATATCCACTGGCAGGTGACCGGTCAGTTCGTCCTTGGTGTCGGTGACGCTTCAGGTATGATTCCTGTTGACCCCAAGACCAAGACCTACGATGCTGAGATGGTCGAGAAGTTCGACAAGTTAGTGAGCATGAAAAAGTATCCTTGGAAACTGCTCGACATCCTGCCCAAGTCATTAAACGCTGGTGCAAATGCCGGTTTCCTGACACCAGAGGGTGCTAAGAAGATTGACATCAGCGGTCACCTGAAGGCTGGTATCCCCGTTTGTCCTCCTGAGGGTGACGCAGGTACTGGCATGGTGGCAACGAATGCCGTCAAGGTACGCACGGGTAATGTCTCCGCTGGTACTTCATCTTTCTCTATGATTGTTCTGGAGAAACCACTGTCCAAGCCATATGAGATGATTGACATGGTGACCACACCTGACGGTAGTCTGGTGGCTATGGTTCACTGTAACAACTGCACCAGTGAGTTGAACACTTGGGTCAAGATGTTCCGTGACTATGAGCAACTGATTGGCAAGGTACAGGAGAAGCACATGGTTTACCGTGTGCTCTACACCCATGCCCTGCTGGGTGACCCGGACTGTGGCGGACTCGTTGCCTATAACTATATCTCTGGTGAGCCTGTCACTGGTCTTGCAGAGGGTCGTCCTATGATTGTCCGTAGTCCTGACGATAACTTCACGCTGGCAAACTTCATGCGTGCCGAACTCTATTCTTCCATCGTCGTGCTGAAGATTGGTAATGACATCCTGCTGAAGGAGGAGAAAATCAAGGTCGACCGCATCACTGGCCATGGCGGACTGTTCAAGACCAAGGGTGTGGGACAGCGTTTCCTCGCAGCCGCACTGAACACCCCGATCTCTGTCATGGAGACTGCCGGTGAGGGTGGCGCATGGGGTATCGCCCTGCTCTCTGCCTTCCAGGTAAGAAACCCGCAGAACCTGAATCTGGAGGATTATCTGGAACAGGTAGTCTTTGCAGGCAACAAGGGTACATCCATGGATCCTATTGCCGAGGATGTTGCTGGTTTCGAGAAATATACAGAGAACTACAAACGTTGTCTCCCTGTTGAGCAGAGTGCAGTAGACCACAAATAATAATGAACAGTAAACGAATACTGATACTTACAGTGCTCAGTGCCTTCGTGGCACTGGGCACTTATGCACAAAAAGAATCATGGCTGTCCCGTAAACTGAAGAAAGGGAAAGCATATATCGACACGATGCTCGTCAATAATGTCGATACCAACTATATCGAGATACCCAAGAATCCTTGGCGTGTCGTCATCTATCCGAAATTCAATGAGGTTGACCTCCGCATGACATCCACACTGAGATCGGATCATGCCCTTTTAAAAGACTTAGGAGACGCAAGCCTTTCATGGACCATGCGTATCAATCCGCCTCTTGCGACATACGTCGGGGCGTGGGTCGGGTATCGTGGGTTGGGTATCGGTTATTCCATTCCCTTGCTCCGTAACGCAGGACGCTACTGGACAGTGAGTTCTACAGGCACCAAGTATGGCTTGATATTCAGTCTTCGTCGCTTTAAGACGCAGGACATGCGTGTAGACTTACAAGCGAATGCTTTTGGTGAGTCTTATCATGCAAAGGACGTTGAGTACCAATCCTATGCGCCAGTCTGGGTCCGTTCCGTGTTTATCGATGGCTATTATGTGTTTAATGGCAGACGCTATTCTCAGGATGCTGCCTATAACCAGTCTGTCATTCAGCGACGTTCCGCAGGTTCTTTATTGTTAGGTCTTTCTTGGTATCAGTCATCTGTTGACTTCTCTGACAAATTGAATAGTGATATCATTGAGGCGGCAAACCAAATTGGCAAGATTAAGGTGCAGCAGGCGAACATCGGTATCGGCTATGGCTATAACTGGGTACCTGCCAGAAACTGGTTGTTCAACATCATGGTCATGCCAACCGTCAGTGTTTATAATCGGGTAGAAGCGACGGAATATGACTCCAATTACAATTTCTCTTATGCGACAGATTTAAATATCGATGAGATCTATGGCGCATGGAACCCCGAGACTCATTCATGGGCTAATGGCGAGAGAAAGAAGCCTATCCCACTTAATTTTGAGGATGTCTCATGGCAAAAGGACGTAGAATTGTGGGAGACAGGTACCGATATTAACAAGACACGATGGAACATCAATATCAACGGACGTGCCGGTATCACCTATAATAGCAAGAAGTTCTTTGTCAATGTCTACGGACAAGTACATCGGTTCAGTTATAAGAGAAATGACACGAAGGTCAAACTCTACGAATGGTATATCAATACACAGTTTGGTGTCAGATTTTAAGAAACACAATAACAAAAACAGAAAATGATGAAAAAGTTACTATCTGCCATCTTCATGGCAACAGCAATGACCACTATGGTATCGGCTGCAGACGCCGTCAAGGCTACCTTGCATGCCGACCAGCCCGGAGCGAAGATCAACCGTGAGATTTACGGACAGTTCTCTGAGCACTTAGGCTCTTGTATCTATGGTGGTCTCTGGGTAGGCGAGAAATCCCCTATCCCTAATATCAACGGCTACCGCAAAGATGTCTTCGAGGCTCTGAAGAAACTACAGATTCCTGTGCTCCGCTGGCCTGGCGGTTGCTTTGCTGATGACTATCACTGGATGGACGGTATCGGTCCACAGAGCCAACGCCCTTCCCTTCGTAACAATAACTGGGGCGGCACTATCGAGGATAATTCCTTTGGTACCCATGAGTTCCTGAACCTTTGTGAGATGCTCAACTGTGAACCGTATATCAGTGGTAACGTAGGTAGTGGTACAGTCAAGGAGATGGCTCAATGGGTCGAGTATATGACCAGTGACGGTGATACCCCAATGGCTCGTCTGCGCCGTCAGAACGGTCGTGAGAAGGCGTGGCACGTGAAGTATTTCGGAATCGGCAACGAGGCATGGGGCTGTGGTGGCAACATGACTCCCGAATACTATTCTGACGAGTATCGCAAATTCAATACCTATCTGCGTGACCAAGGCTCCAACAAACTCTATCGCATCGCCAGTGGTGCCTCTGACTATGACTACAACTGGACGAGTGTGCTGATGGATAAGATTGGCAACCGTATGCAGGGTGTCAGTCTGCACTACTATACCTGTTCTGGTTGGGAAGGCTCTAAAGGTTCTGCCATTAACTTCAACAACGATCAGTATTACTGGGCATTGGGTAAGTGTTTGGAGATTGAGGATGTCATCAAGAAGCATAAGGCGATTATGGACGAGAAAGACCCCAAGCATCAAGTTGGATTACTTGTTGACGAATGGGGTACTTGGTGGGACGAGGAGCCTGGTACGATTCCTGGTCACCTCTACCAGCAGAACGCGCTTCGTGACGCCTTTGTCGCAGCCTTGTCACTCAATGTATTCCATCGTCATACCGACCGTGTGAAGATGGCGAATATCGCACAGGTGGTCAATGTGCTGCAGTCAATGATTCTCACCGACCAAGAGGGAACGGGACACATGGTACTCACCCCCACCTATCATGTCTTTGAGATGTACACCCCGTTCCAAGAGGCTACTTTCCTGCCCATTGACCTCAATAGCGAGATCATCCAGGTCAGCAAGGCATACTTCAAGGAGAAAGAGAATGCCAAGGATGCCGGTTATCGCCCTCTCCCACTCCTCTCCGCCTCTGCGGCAAAGACAAAGGACGGTAGCATCATCGTGGCTCTCACCAATGTCAGTCTCGACCAGGATAAGACCATCGAACTCAATTTGGAGGGTTATACGGCTAAGACTGTTAGTGGTCGCATCCTCACCTCTAAGAAGGTAGATGACTACAATGACTTTAACCATCCTAACAAAGTCGCTCCCACTGACTTCAAGGATGCCAAGTTGAAGAAGAACGTGCTGACGGTCAAAGTACCTGCTAAGAGTCTGGTAGTACTGAGCGTGAAGTAAACTTATAACTTATAATTCATAACAACCAAGAGTCCCCTGCCTTACAGGTTGGGGATTTTTAGTTGTCTCTAACGAAGCACCGACATAGGACCCTCGAAGGCGGCACTTCGGAAACGGAACTCACGTTTTATTAGGAATATAGATTTACCCCAGTTCGGGATAAGAAAGTCCTGTCACGGTGATTCCCGGATAGTTTCCTACCGACAAACTGGTCGTTTGTTACCGACTGACGGTGGGTTTGTTACCGAGAAACGCTGTCTTTCTTACGCGCGTGCGCGCACCTTAAGTTTTTAAAACCTTGTCACCGTTGCCACCTTGCAAAAGTATTTGATAATCAGGGGATTGTGGGTAACAACGAGGTGACAAGGGTGACAACGATTGGCGATTTTGCTGATAGAAATGCCTCCGATCACCGTGTCGGATGCCTTCGCTCACAGAGAGGAAAGGCTTCTCTCTGAGAGGGGAAACTTAAGCATTTTTAATCGGAGGCATTGCTCACTGTGATCGGAGGCATCGGAGACTTTCACCCTACAGAGACTTCAAGAGCGAGTAAGTGTATCCGCCGTTCTTCACACAAATACTGCAAATCAGCCATACAATCTGTAAAACATTACAAACTCCCTGTCCCTTATTCCCTTATGATGTCCCAAAAACATGTATTATACGAAAGAAAGGAGTGACTTGCAGGCTATAAGTTTAAAACTAAAAGAAACTAAAAGACTTTATTCCACAATAACGTCGTCCTTATTGATAAAGAGATAGTCGTGACCAGTCTTGAGGACATAATAACCGTCCTCCAACAGTTCATACTCATCGGCGATGATGGTACCTTTCTCCACAAAGCCATAAGGAACATACTTGGGGCCTTCGTCTGCATAATTGTCGGTATAGAGCGACGTTATCTCTTTCTTTGCCACCAGTTTAGGCTGACCATTATGAGTATACCAGCCCTGGGTACCCATATATTTGGTATATACCCAGCCAACGATATTCTCTACCCTGACCTTACACCAGCGCTTACCATATTCCAACAGAACACCTCGTCCTAAACCATGGAATTGCATCGGGAGTGTGGTCAGCACCTCTGCCTTGCTGGAGGGTGCGGAACGGACATTCAGGAAGCCATCATCTGAAGTGGCATAACACACAATTAACTCATTCTGCGACCAGAGCGCACTGCTCATAAGGAACAAGCAAAAGGAAAAGAGTATTCGCTTCATACACGTTTAAGATTAATGTTTGACGATGCAAATTTAGGTAATTACAATGAATTTTCCAAATAAATTTGGTTTTTATCATTAAACTTCGTAACTTTACACCGTCATGAGAGAACTGAAAGTCACTATCTATGAACATGCCAAGGAGTTACCGACAATCATGGAAGGTAACTATTTCCACAGTTCTGAACTGATGGAACTCTGTGAGCGTACCCCCCGGCAGAAGCCCATGATGGCTGTGGTGACACAGGCTGACGGCATGGTAGTGGCACACATGCTCGCTATCATCTATTACAGGAGATCGTGGTTTCCACCTTATTTATATATGAATGTCAGAGTGATGGGAGAAGGTGTCTATCACATCAAGGACGAGGAGCATAACGAGCAACAACTCTTTGGACTGATGGCTGAAGCGATAACAGAACGGATGCAGAACAAGGCCTTGTATATCGAGTTCAGCCACCTCTCACAGAAGATGTTCGGCTATAAGGAACTGAAACGCATGGGCTTCTTCCACGTGAAATGGATGAATATCCATAACTCCCTGCACTCCCGTACTCCCGAGGAACGAATCACTGAGCGACAGTTGAGGCGTATCGAGGCAGCGCAGGAGCGTGGTGCCGTTACTAAGTTGGTGGAAACAGAGGACGAGTTCAGGGAATTCTCCAAACTATTGCGTCGCCATAACTGGTTGAAGCCACGTCGCTATCTGCCCGTGGACGATTTCTTCCGAGGGATGATGGACAGTCAGCGATGCCGTCTGTTTATCACCAAATTCCATGAGCGGATAATTGGCTGTTGTGCCTGTGTGCATTCCGACGGTGATCTGTACCTCTGGTATTCCGCATCCAGGAGAAAGAGTTTTGCCATGCTGCACCCTAATGCCACTACGATATGGAATGCCATGAAACACGCCCATGCTGAGGGGATGCAACATTTCCGTTTCGTGGACGTAGGACTCCCCTTCCGTCGCAATCCCTATCGTGACTTCATCCTCAGTTTCGGAGGAAAGGAAGTGACAGGCTTCCGCTGGTTCCGTATCAGTATCCGATGGGTGAATGCCCTTGCCTCATGGTGGTGGAGGGAATAATGTAATAAATTCCTTTTTCTTGCGTTATATAAGAGTATGAGTCGACAATTTCATATTCTGACACTATGTCTGCTACTCTTTGGTAGCATGATGCTGCATGCACAGTCGTTCACACTATCTGGTGTGGTAAGCGACGAGGAAGGTAATGCAATAGAACTTGCTACAGTGAGTTGTTTAGATCAAGGTGCTGTGACGGTAGCAAACCTCAAAGGTGAATACTCATTAAATCTGAAATCAGCCGATTCCGTTGTCGTGAAATTCTCGATGATAGGATTCCAGACTCGTACCCGTGTGCTACATAATCCCAAAGGCAAGCAACGCCTGCTCGTTACGCTGTATCCGATGAAGGAACTCGACGAGGTGGTGGTAACGGAGAAACGTCGTCAGACTACAGGTACTGAGCAGTTGGATACCAAGAACCTCAGGAATACTCCCTCTACAACAGGTAATGCCGTGGAAGAACTGGTACAACAACAGGCTGGTGTGTCGACCCACAATGAATTGTCAAGCCAGTATAATGTCCGAGGTGGCTCCTTCGACGAGAACTCCGTCTATATCAATGGCACAGAGGTATATCGACCCTTACTCATCCGCAGCGGTCAGCAAGAAGGACTGTCAGTCATTAACAGTGATATGGTGGAGAAGATTGGGTTCTCGTCTGGTGGCTTTGAAGCGAAATATGGTGACAAGATGTCAAGTGCCTTGGATATCCAATATCGAAAGCCTACCCGATTAGAAGGTAATATTCAAGCATCCCTATTAGGTGGTAGTATATTTGTAGGCTATGGCAACAAGAAATTCTCCATGAGTCATGGTGTACGCTATAAGACGAACCGCTACCTCTTAGGCTCTTTGGAGACAAAGGGTGAGTACAAGCCCAACTTCCTCGACTATCAGACCTATATCACCTGGCATCCCAACAAACGCTGGGACTTAGAGGTCATCGGTAATATCTCTGAGAACCATTACAATTTCTCACCAAGTGACAGGGAGACCTCCTTTGGTACCATGCAGGACGTGAAATCTTTCAAGGTCTATTTCGACGGACAAGAGAAGGATATCTTCCGTACTTTATTTGGTACAGCGGCTATCACCTATCACCCCACAGAGAAGACGCATATAAAACTGCAAGCAGCCGCCTTCCACACCAAAGAACAAGAGACTTACGACATCCAAGGACAGTATTGGCTGGATGACACACAGACTTCCGAGAACCTCGGGGTTGGAACTTATATGGAGCATGCACGCAACTATCTGACCGCCAATGTGGCAAGTGCGAAACTGACTGTCAACCACAAAGCGAAGCGCCATGACATAGAAGGTGGTCTGACCATGAAATGGGAGGAGATAGATGAGAATGCCAGAGAATATGAGATGCGTGACTCCAGTGGATATAGCATTCCCCATACAGGAAAGCGATTGGACATGATATACTCCTTAGCCTCTAAACAGAAAATGTCATCAACCAGATTGGAGGCATACGTGCAAGACACCTACCGCTTCCAGACTGGTAATGCGGAGAAGCCTAATCTGTGGACACTGAACATGGGTGTAAGACTTGCCAATTGGAGTTATAACAAAGAGACTATTATCTCACCCCGTGTGTCACTGGCGATGATTCCCGGCTTTAATGAGAATATGACCTTCCGTCTCTCCACAGGACTATATTATCAGGCTCCATTCTATAAGGAATTACGTGATACGACGACGATTAACGGAAGAACCATCGTGACCCTGAACAACGATATCAAGAGTCAGCGTTCCATCCATATCGTGGGGGCTTTCGACTACCGTTTCCGCATGGCAAACCGTCCTTTCCGCTTTACGGCAGAGGCATATTATAAGATCATGAACAACCTCGTGCCATACAATGTACAGAACATGAAAGTGGTGTACTATGGAGAGAACCTTGCGAAAGGCTATGCGGCAGGACTGGACCTGAAACTATATGGAGAGTTTGTTCCCGGCACCGACTCCTGGTTGACCTTCTCCGTGATGAGTACTCGACAGAAAATCAATGGTGTCAGCATCCCCATGCCTACAGACCAGCGATGGGGTGTCAACCTGCACTTTACCGACTATTTCCCAGGCACCGAGCGTTGGAAGATGACACTACGTCTTGCCATCGCAGACGGACTGCCTTTTGGTGCCCCGCACCGTGGACTGGAATACCAGCAGTTCCGTGCCCCAGCCTATAAGCGTGCCGATATCGGTATGAGTTTCCTCGCATACCATAATGAGAACCGCAATAATTTCGGATTGCGTCGTCTCTGGCTCAGTGTGGAAGGACTCAACATCTTCGGCATCTCCAATGTCAATAGTTACTATTGGGTGACAGATGTAACCAACCAACAATATGCCGTTCCTAATTACCTCACAGGAAGACAAATCAACGGAAAAGTGATAGTTGAGTTTTAATAATGCTTAATTCTTAATTGTCAATTATCATTTGTCGATTAAAAGTTGTAACTTTGCACCTTAGTAATTTAAAACTCAATTTTATACAATATGAAGATTTCACACATTGAGCATCTGGGCATCGCAGTCCAGAGCATTGAAGAGAGCCTGCCATTCTTTGAGAATGTATTAGGACTGAAGTGTTATGCCGTTGAGACAGTCGAGGATCAGAAAGTTAAGACTGCCTTCCTGAAGTGCGGCGAGGTTAAACTCGAACTCCTGGAGCCAACATCTCCAGAGAGCACAATCCAAAAGTGGATTGACAAAGGCAACAAGGGTGTACACCATGTGGCTTTCTGCATCGAGGATGGTGTTGCTAACGCACTTGCTGAGGTCAGCGAGAAGGGTGTTCGTCTGATTGACGAGAAGCCTCGTAAGGGTGCTGAGAACCTGAACATCGCTTTCCTGCATCCTAAATCAACAGCAGGTGTATTAACAGAACTTTGTGAACATTAATAAGAAAACAACAATGAGTAAGCAATTAGAGAAAATCAAGCAACTGATTGAAAAGCGCGAGCAGGCTCGCCTCGGTGGTGGTGAGAAAGCGATCCAAAAGCAGCACGACAAAGGAAAATACACAGCCCGTGAGCGTATCGAGATGCTGCTCGACAAGGGCTCTTTTGAGGAATACGATATGTTCAAGGAGCACCGTTGCCATAACTTTGGCATGGAGAAGAAGCAGTTCCTTGGCGATGGTGTCGTAGCAGGTAGCGGAACGATCGACGGTCGTCTGGTATTCATCTTCGCACAGGACTTCACCGTACATGCCGGTTCACTGTCTGAGACGATGAGCCAGAAGATTTGTAAGGTGATGGATATGGCCATGAAGATGGGAGCCCCTGTGATTGGTATCAATGACTCAGGTGGTGCCCGTATTCAGGAAGGTATCAACGCCCTTGCAGGATATGCAGAGATCTTTGAGCGTAATATCCTTGCATCTGGTGTGGTTCCACAGATTTCCGGTATCTTTGGTCCTTGCGCTGGTGGAGCCGTTTACTCCCCTGCCCTTACTGACTTTACCCTGATGATGGAGGGAACGTCTTATATGTTCCTGACTGGTCCTAAAGTAGTAAAGACCGTGACTGGTGAGGATATCGACCAGGAGCACCTGGGTGGTGCCAGTGTTCACGCCTCTAAGAGTGGTGTGACCCACTTCACTGCCAAGACGGAGGAAGAGGCTGTTGAGATGCTGAAGACCCTGTTGAGTTATATTCCTTCTAATAATATGGAGTTGGCTCCCCGCAAGCAGTGCACAGACCCCATCGACCGTCTGGAGGACTCTCTGAACGAGATTATCCCAGAGAACCCCAACGAGGCATACGATATGTATAAGGTAATCAGTGCTATCGTCGATAATAATGAGTTCTTCGAGGTACAGCCTAAGTTTGCCAAGAACATCATTGTTGGTTTCGCCCGCTTCAATGGTCAGAGTGTAGGTATCGTGGCTAACCAGCCCTCATGCTATGCTGGTGTGCTTGACGTGAACGCCTCTCGTAAGGGAGCCCGTTTCGTCCGCTTCTGCGATGCCTTCAATATTCCTATCGTATCACTGGTTGACGTACCAGGATTCCTGCCAGGAACTGGTCAGGAGTATAACGCTGTCATCCTGCATGGTGCTCAGTTGCTGTATGCTTACGGAGAGGCTACCGTGCCCAAGATCACCGTTACCCTGCGTAAGTCCTATGGTGGTTCTCACATCGTGATGGGTTCTAAGCAGTTGCATACCGACCTCAACTACGCATGGCCCTCTGCAGAGATCGCTGTGATGGGTGCTTCTGGTGCCGCTGCCGTGCTCTATGCGAAGGAAGCAAAGGCTAAGAAGGAGGCTGGTGAGGACGTAAAGGCATTCATCGCAGAGAAGGAAGAGGAGTACAACGAACTCTTCGCTAATCCTTATCAGGCTGCTAAATACGGTTATATTGATGATGTGATTGAGCCACGCAACACCCGTTTCCGCATCTGTCGCGCACTGGCACAACTTGCCACCAAGCGTGATGCCCTGCCCGCCAAGAAGCATGGTAATATTCCGATGTAATAATATCTCCGCATATGAAAAACGAAGTTTATGCAGCAATAGCCCTTGCTCTTCATGAGTTCAAGGGGAATAACGTCCACGACAAAGAGCCTGGCATCATCACTATTCAGGAGAAGCAGACTCAGTGGAACGGCTATGCTCAGACAATGACAGAACATCCATAAAACGAGATTATTATGAAAAAGGAATATAAATATACTATCAACGGTAACAAATACGAGGTTGCTATCGGTGATATCGCTGAGAACATTGCCACCGTCACCGTCAACGGTGAGGAATACAAGGTGGAAATGGAACCAGAACCTGTAGAGGAGAAAAAGGTGGTAGTACGACCCGTTGCTAATACGTCTAGTTCTACCAGTGACTCTAAAGAATCCAGTAATGCTGGCGCTATTGCCTCTGGCAATGCTGTCAAGGCTCCCCTGCCTGGTGTTATCACAGAGATCTGTGTCAACGAGGGTGATGACGTCAAGGCTGGCAATACTGTCGTTGTTCTGGAGGCGATGAAGATGGCAAACAACATTGAGGCAGAGAAAGACGGTAAGATTGCCGCTATCTGTGTGAAACCAGGACAGACCGTCATGGAAGACGACCCACTGGTTGTCATTGAGTAAACATCTTAATGTGACAATAAGGAAAGAGGATGCGCTTGCATCCTCTTTTTTCTTTCTATATAATATCCTGTCAGCGTACCAGTCGACTTAGAGTCAGCAACCTTGTCGACTGGAGTCAGCAGGTCTGTCGACTGGAGTC
>Ga0310691_10002164_pt1 | contig 27033 bp, 20 predicted proteins | sample 176DNAGHGlowgp2_FD_203887 | JGI IMG/M metagenome (GOLD analysis project Ga0310691, IMG submission 203887) | Sheep rumen microbial communities from Palmerston North, Manawatu-Wanganui, New Zealand - 1766 DNA GHGlow gp2 (v2) (version 2) | ecosystem: Host-associated > Mammals > Digestive system >... | reverse complement strand
TCAGCTCTGAAAACGGCTGTCAATCAATGGCCTCTGTGACTGTTGAGGATAGACCGGTTCCGGTTTTCACCTTGTCAGGTAGCGGCTATATATGTGAAAATTCTACAGAGGTTTTGTCTGTTACAGGAGACAACGAATATGTGTGGAGCACGGGTGAAACCACCCCGCAGATCATTATTTCGGCTGGCGGTGCTTATTCGGTGACGGCCACCAACAACTATAACTGTTCCTTGGCTTCCAGTATTTTTGTCATCCCGTTGCCCGCCCCGGAACTTTCCATTGTGGGTGTTTCCGATTTGTGCCAGGGCGAAGCCACAACGTTAGTGGCCTCTGCTGAAGCGGTGCAGTTTGTGTGGAACACGGGTGACTCCACCCAAACCATTGAGGTGGTTCCTGACAACACCGTCTATACGGTCACGGCAACGAATGTCAGCGGATGCTCTTCCGTTGCACAGCACGAGATTACTTCTCTGCCAGTGTACAACACGACGTTCACGGATGCCGTCTGCGAACATCAGGAGTACCATGGAAATGGCTTTGACATCCCTGCGATAGATACGGCAGGCACCTATCCGTTTGTCAGACATTTGCAAACTGTCTCTGGTTGCGACAGCACTGTTAATCTGTTGCTGACCGTCAATCCGCTGCCTCAACTTGACACCATCAATGGTCCGCAAACCATCACCCAGCATGGTAATGCGTACTATACAATCAACAACCCACAATATGTGAACAGCTATGAATGGATGGTTTCCAACACCCATTGGACTATTGTGGAGGCAAATTACAATCTTGCGACACTCAACGTGACTACCAACGGCACCGGTGTCCTGACCGCCCGCGGTATCAACAACTGCGGCTATACGGAAACCTCACTCAGCCTCTATTGCAACGTCGGTATCGAGGATTATCCCTCCAATGCCAGTGTTGTTCTCTATCCTAACCCCGTCCATCAATCGCTGTTCATCAACTTGGAGAATACCCCAGAGGTCAGCAAAGTGTGCCTTTTCGACGAAACCGGTCGCCTGGTCTATAAGTCCAACTGCAATGACACGCACCTTGAAATCGACTGCACACGCTTCGCCAACGGCCACTATACCGTCCAGTTCCTGAACGAAAAGGGTAGGAGAGTGGAAAGCCGGAAAATAGTCGTGAATAATAAATAATTGATAATTGATAATTGATAATGAAGTGGGGAGCACGTACTGGATTCCTGATCGCTGATCACCATTCACTAATCACTAATCACTAAACAACCACCAATCACCCAGCTTCAATAACCAATAACCCATAACCAATAACCATTACAAATATGGAATACAACTTTAGAGAAATCGAGAAAAAGTGGCAGGAAAAATGGAAAGAAACGGGTTTGTATAAGACCGAAATCGATCATGACAGACCGAAGTTCTATGTGTTGGATATGTTCCCGTATCCGTCAGGTGCAGGCTTGCATGTGGGGCACCCTCTGGGCTATATCGCCTCCGATATATATGCCCGTTACAAACGGCAGAAGGGCTTCAATGTGCTGCACCCCATGGGATACGATGCTTTCGGCCTCCCGGCGGAGCAGTATGCCATCCAGACGGGTCAGCATCCGGCAGTGACTACCGAGAAGAATGTCAACCGTTATCGTGAACAGCTCGACAAGATCGGTTTCTCATTCGACTGGGACCGCTCGTTCAAAACCTGCGACCCCGACTATTACAAATGGACGCAATGGACATTCATCCAGCTGTTTAACTCCTACTACTGCTACCAAGCGAATCAGGCAAGACCTATTAGCGAATTGATGGAGGCCTTTGCTGAGAATGGTACGCTTGGCCTGGAGATTGCGCAGACCAAGCCGCTAGAGTTCACCGCTGAGGAGTGGAAGGCCGCTTCCGAAAAGGAACAGCAGGAGATTCTGATGAACTACCGTCTGGCTTATTTGGCTGACACATGGGTGAACTGGTGTCCGAAACTTGGTACCGTGCTCGCCAACGATGAAGTAGTGAACGGTCTTTCTGTGCGTGGCGGTTTCCCTGTGGAACGCAAATTGATGAGACAGTGGATCTTGCGTGTCTCCGCATACGCAGAACGACTGCTGCAAGGTTTGGATAAGGTTGATTGGACAGATTCTTTGAAAGAAATCCAGCGTAACTGGATCGGCCGCAGTGAAGGTGCCGCTGTCTGGTTCCCGCTCGCCAAGGAAGGTCAATTGGATTGGAAGAAAATATACATGGGCGGCAATGTTGAAGGCGTTGAGAGTGAGACCGCTTTCGAGATTTTCACCACCCGTCCTGATACCATTTTCGGTGTGACGTTCATGGTGCTGTGCCCTGAGCATGAGATGATAGACCAAATCACCACTCCCGAGCAGAAAGCCGAAGTGGAGGCATACGTCACATGGGCGAAGAACCGTTCCGAGCGTGAACGCCAGGCGGAGGTCAAGAAGGTTAGCGGCGTGTTCACAGGAGCATTCGCTATCAATCCGATCACAGAAGAACGTATCCCCATCTGGGTAAGCGACTACGTGCTGTCTGACTACGGTACCGGCGCCATCATGGCCGTGCCTGCGCACGACAGCCGCGACTTCGCCTTTGCCCGTCACTTCAACCTTCCTATCCGTCAGGTGGTTGCTCCCGCTGTGGATGAGGTCAGCGATCCCGATACGTGGGAGGAATCTATGGACAGCAAAACAGGTGTCTGTGTAAATTCCGGATTTATCACCGGCATGACAGTCAAAGAGGCTGGCAAGGCGGTGATTGAGAAGATCAAGAAGATGGGGGTGGGTTATGGTACGGTGAACTACCGTCTGCGCGATGCTATCTTCAGCCGCCAGCGTTACTGGGGCGAGCCGTTCCCGGTCTATTACAAGGACGGAATGCCCTATCCCGTCCCTGAGTCCGAACTGCCTGTTGTGCTTCCCGAAGTCGATCAGTTCCTGCCCACCGAAACAGGCGAGCCGCCGTTGGCACGCGCCAAGGACTGGACTTACAATGGTTATCCGCGCGAATACAGCACCATGCCTGGATTCGCGGGCTCCAGCGCGTACTATCTGCGCTATATGGATCCGAAGAACGACAAAGAGCTGGTTTCCAAAGAGGCCGATGAGTACTGGCAGAACGTGGATCTATACGTCGGTGGTGCGGAACACGGCACCGGCCACCTCATCTACGCCCGGTTCTGGAACAAATTCCTCTTTGACCTCGGCATTAGCTGCAAAGACGAGCCCTTCCAGAAACTCATCAACCAGGGTATGATACAGGGTCGCTCCAACTTCGTTTATCGCGTTGTTGGTACCAATAAGTTCGTGTCGCTCAACCTCCGCAAAGAGTACGAAACCACGCCTATCCACGTGGATGTCAACATCGTGCACAATGATGTCCTCGACGTTGAGGCGTTCAAAAACTGGATGCCTGATTTCAAAGATGCCGAATTTATCTTTGAAGACGGTCAGTATATTTGCGGTTGGGAAGTCGAGAAGATGTCCAAGTCAAAATACAACGTGCAGAATCCTGATGATTTGGTGGAGAAATACGGTGCGGACACGCTGCGTATGTATGAGATGTTCCTGGGACCGGTCGAGATGGCCAAACCGTGGGACACCAACGGCATAGAAGGCGTTTCCCGTTTCATCCGCAAGTTCTGGAAGCTTTACTTCGACGGCGAAGGCAACTTTAATGTCGTTGACGAGGAGCCGACCAAAACGGAGTGGAAAAGTATCCATAAGACTATCAAGAAGATAGAAGAAGACAACGAACGATTCTCCTTCAATACGGCTGTCAGTGCCTTCATGATCTGCGTCAACGAGCTGCAGGATGCCAAGTGCAACAAACGCGCTGTCCTTGAACCGCTCTGCATCCTGATGTCGGCCTATGCACCGCACATCACCGAAGAGTTGTGGTCACTGCTCGGTCATCAGGAATCCATCTTGAAAGCTGCCTATCCGGTTTATGACGAGCATTATATGGTGGAAGACGAATATCTCTATCCCGTCTCGTTCAACGGCAAGATGCGTCTGAAGATGTCGTTCCCGGCCAGCTATACGCCCAAGGACATCGAGCCGCTGATTCTTGAGAATGCGGATGTGCAGAAATGGTTGGCGGGTGCTACGCCCAAGAAAATTATCATCGTCCCGAAGAAGATTGTGAATGTTGTGTTTTAGCTTTTGGCTTTTGGCTTTTAGCTTTTAGCTTTTAGCCAATAGCCAATGGCCAATAGCCAATAGCCAAAGTGAAACAGAAGGATTTCGTTTTCAACCTCTGTCTGCTCATTTTCCTGAACCTCCTCGTCAAGCCGTTCTGGATGCTCGGCGTGGATGTGGGGGTGCAGAACAGCGTGGGTGCTGAAAGTTATGGTTTCTATTTCTCCATCCTCAACTTCACCTTGCTTTTCAATATGGTGTTGGATATGGGGACCACCAACTTCAACAACCGAACCATTGCTCAGAACAACCAGCTGTTGGACAAGCATTTGTCGAGTTACATCATTCTGCGACTGCTCCTTGGGGTGACCTATTTTATAGTGATTTTCGCTGTCGCGTTGCTCATAGGTTATCGGGGGGACCAACTGAAATTTTTGTTTTGGATTGGCCTGAACCAGTTCTTGAATGCCTTCCTGCTATACCTGCGTTCCAACATCTCTGCTTTGCTGATGTTCAAGACCGACAGTGTGCTCTCCGTGACGGACAAGTTGTTGATGATTCTGCTTTGCGGACTGTTGCTTTGGGGCAATGTCGCTGACGGTCCGTTCCGTATCGAGTGGTTTGTGTGGTGCCAGACCGTTGCTTATCTTATCACGATCGCCATAGCCCTATGCATTGTCTTGAAAAAGGCAAAATTACGGAAGCTGAATTGGAATCTGGCTTTTTTTGCGGTTATCATTAAGAAAAGCTTTCCCTATGCGCTGGTGACTTTCCTGATGGCCTGCTATTATCGGATTGACTCGGTGATGTTGGAGCGGCTTCTGCCCTCAGGCACAGGAGCTGAACAGTCGGGTATCTATGCCTCCGCGTTCCGCCTTATGGACACGCTTGCAATGATTGCCTACCTCTTTTCGGTCATCCTGCTGCCGCTCTTCTCTAAAATGCTGAAACAGAAGGAGAACGTGATGCCCGTGGTGCGCACCAGTCTCTCGTTGCTGTTCCTTTTCTCGGTCACCGCTGTCGTGATTCTGTATGTCTATCGCGAACCTGTGATCCGACTGTTTTATCCTGACATTGCGGAGAGCAGTGTCGCAGTTTTCCGGCTGATTATTTTCGGATTGGTACCCATATCCATGATTTATTTGTTCGGCACGCTGCTCACCGCCAACGGCAGCATGAAAGAACTGAATATCACCGCTGCCATCGGTATCGTCATCAATGTGACGGTCAACCTTTTGCTGATTCCGAGGATGCAGGCGTGCGGATCTGCTGTGGCCAGCTTCTGCACACAGTTCACTGTTGCGTTGCTGCAGTTCATACTTGCTTTGTGGATTCTCAAAATCCCGTTCTCCTCGCTCCCGTGGTTCAGTTGTTTGATTTTCGTTGCCGTGCTTATCCCTGTTGCCTCCTTTGCACCGCGCATCCTCCATGTCGGCACACTGTGGTCGCTGCTGATTCTCGGCATTTTCTCCCTCGCGCTCGGTTTCGCCACAGGATTGTTACGGTTTCAGGGAGTGAAAACGATGTATAATGTCAACGAGGAGTGATTCCGGGCCGGAAAACAATAACTGTATCCTGTTCACAAAAAAAAAAATACTGTATTGATATATAAATAAAAAATGTATTTTTGCGGATTGGAATATAATGTAAAATAATATAAGTATGAAAAGTAATTTTTCCTCTTTGAGATTAGTGGCCGTTTTTGCTTTAATGGCTTGCTTTACAATTGGTTATGCGCAATGCGACCAAGGCAATGTGTATGGTCAGAAAGGTCAGAAGACTGGCTTTGCCATTGTGAAGGCGGATGCCAACGGCCAGCATGTCGCGCCTACATCTGCCCTGTCTCTCCCTACTTTTAAGGGTGGCAACAAGGCAATGTGCCGCTACATCAACAAAACCAAAAAGTACCCGGTCAACCTTAAAAACCAGAAAATTTCCGGTACCACGACCGTTCAAGCCAAGGTGTTGAAAGACAGTACTCTGACGGATATTGAAGTGGTTAGCAGCTCCGGTTATCAAGAGTTCGATGACGAGGCTCTCCGCGTGGTCAAATCCTTCCCCAAGATGATCCCTGCCACCCAAAGCTGTGAACCGCAGGATATGATTCTCCAAATCCCTGTGACTTTCATCTATGAGGATGAGATTGCCGCTGACAAGAAGAAAGAAGAGATGGAGAAGATCAAAAAGGATTTCGCGAAACCCATCACGCTCTATTTCGAGAACGACCGTCCGGATCCCCGCACCAAACAAGAGACTACCAATACGGAATATATGGGTCTGTACAACAACTATATGTCCGCAAAGAATACTTACGTCACCAGCGCAGGTAAGGGCCTGACCGGTTCTCAGAAGACCAATGCGGAGAATGCTGTGGAGACCTTCTTCAACGACTCTATCCAGACCGGTTACGACCGTTTGGTGAAGCTCACCAACTATCTCGTTGAAGCCCTTCAGGATGGCAACCATGTGGAATTCACCATCAGCGGTTTCGCCAGCCCGCTCAGCAACAGTGACTACAACAAACACCTTTCCGCCCGCCGTATCGAAAGCGTCCTTAACTATATGTCACAGGCTCACGGCGGCGTTCTCGCTCCTTACATCAACGGCAGCAAGCCCGGCCTCACCATCCACAAGGTTCCGGAAGGCCAGGTTAACCACAGCTTCAGCACCAACGCCGTCCGCGAGACCGTCTATGGTCTGCAAGCCGCCAAGGACAGAAAGATTGTCATTGACCGCATTTCGATCAGGTAAGGTTATACCATATTATATTTTAATAGGGGAGCCGGTGTGGTTCCCCTATTTCGTTTTAAATTGATAATTGATAATGGATAATTGATAATGGATAATTGATAATTATGGTCTCATACGTGCCTTCGAGGTCTTGACGATTGATTTCAGCAATTTGACAAGTTCTTCTGCGTCGTTATTTATGGATTCGTGTTCGATGTCAGTCAGATAATGAGTTTTATGCAACAAATTTAGCCAATACACCGTTTCATCAGCTTCTTTTAATGCGATGTTCATTTTATGAATAAAATCGGCTTTGCTTTGCGCGTTTTGGCTTTCACTAATATTGGCTCCAATACTGGTGCCTGATCTCTTAATCTGTTCTGCCATTACATACTCATGCTTTTCACAAGTGAGATATTTGTAAAGATTGACTATTCGAATTGAGAATGCAGCACTTTTTTCCAAAACAACATTTCGTTTCATGTTTCTAAATATTAGTAATTGTTTATTTTGTTTTTTGTCTCGGCAAAAATAATAAAAAAACAAATTCCCACCACCATTATCAATTATCAATTATCAATTATCAATTAATCAATTGGTTACATCGAAAAGTTGCGTTTTCGAAAAAAAAATAATAAACGGAACGGGGAATAAAGAAAAAAGTGTATTTTTGCAGGCTTTTTGAAGTGGAATGCAAAGGCGGGTGGAAAAGCAGGGTTAGAACCGCGTAACTTATTGATTTCACGGACTGTAATGAAATAGAGTGGGACTGAGGCGGATGGAATTTATCGTTACGATTTTGGTGAATAGTTGCATTTTTCTTTCAAAAATGGACTATTTTTTTTTGAATATTAGTAATAAAAATAAATTTTAGAAGGGATGAAAAAGATTAAAATCACACAAGTAAGAAGCGCGGTTGACAGACCCGCACGCCAGAAAAGATCTTTAGTGGCATTGGGCATTCACAAAATGCACCAAACTGTTGAACATGAGGCTACACCCCAAATTCTGGGTATCGTGGACGCCGTCAAGCATTTAGTGAACGTAGAAGAAATGTAATTAATAACCAATAGAACATAGAGAGATGGATTTACACAATTTAAAACCGGCAAAAGGATCAACACACAGAGAACGCAGAATCGGTAGAGGACAAGGTTCCGGAAAAGGCGGCACTTCCACACGTGGACACAAGGGTGCGCAATCCCGCTCCGGTTACAGCCGCAAGATCGGTTTCGAAGGCGGCCAGATGCCCATTTACAGAATATTGCCCAAGAGAGGCTTCAAGAATATCAACCGCGTTGAATATAATGCCATCAACATCAGCACTCTCCAACAACTGGCTGAAAAGAAGAATGTTGATAAGATCGACCGCGAGGTGCTCGTGAACAACGGCTTGGCCAAGAAGAACGACCTGATCGCCATCCTGGCTAAAGGTGAGCTGACCGCCAAGGTGCATGTCATCGCCGACAAATTCTCCGCAAAGGCCAAAGCAGCTATCGAGCAGTGCGGCGGCACGGCAGAACTCGTTAAAGCTCCCGCAGCTGAGTAATAGTCATTAAAAAGTCTTTACAATGAAAAAATTTATTGAAACCATTAAGAATATATTCAGGATTGAGGATCTGAGAAAACGCATTCTCTACACCCTCTTCATCATCCTGATATACCGCTTCGGCGCGCACGTCGTGCTCCCGGGCATCAACCCAGGGGCCCTCTCCGCATTCAGCAGCGCAGCCCAGAAAGGCCTGCTCGGTATGCTGGACCTCTTCTCCGGCGGTGCATTCTCCAACGCATCCATCTTCGCGTTGGGTATCATGCCCTACATTACGGCATCCATCGTGGTGCAACTTTTCACCCTGGCAGTGCCTTATTTCCAACGCCTTGCCAAGGAAGGTGAAAGCGGCCGTACGAAAATCAACCAGATAACCCGTTACCTCACAGTGGCTGTGTTGGCAGTGCAGGCTCCCGCCTACATCACCCAACTTACCGTGCAGTTCCCCGGTGCCGTGGCTCCCTCTATGCTTGAGACCCGCATCCTCGGATTCTCCGCATTCGCCATCTGCGCCTTCATCCTGCTGATCTCCGCCACCCTGTTCATCATGTGGCTCGGCGAGCGTATCACGGATAACGGTATCGGCAACGGTATCTCCATGATCATCATGATCGGTATCATCGCACGTCTGCCTTTCGCCCTGAAAGCGGAATTCACGGCTCGTATCACTGAGATGAACGGCGGTCCTATCATCTTCATCTTGGAAATCATCCTGATGATGCTGATCATAGGCCTTTGTATCTTGCTCGTCCAAGGCACCCGTCGCGTCCCCGTCCAATATGCGAAACGCGTTATTGGTAACAAGCAGTACGGCGGCGTCCGTAACTACCTGCCTCTTAAGGTTAATGCTGCCGGCGTTATGCCTATCATCTTCGCCCAGGCATTGATGTTTATTCCTTTGACGTTCGTGAACATCTCCCAGGAGACCACTACCGGATTCTGGAGCAGTTTCATCGATTATAACCGTTTGGGATACAATGTGGTCTTCTTCCTGATGATTATTGCCTTCACCTATTTCTACACGGCAATCACCATCAACCCGCAGCAGATCGCTGAGGACCTGAAGAAGAACAACGGCTTCATTCCTGGAGTGAAACCCGGCAAGCAGACTGCGGAATATATCGATAAGATCATGTCCCGCATCACCCTGCCCGGTTCCATCTTCCTTGGTATCGTGGCTGTCCTTCCCGCCATCGTGCGTCTGTTCGGTGTGAACCAACAGTTTGCACAGTTCTTCGGCGGCACCTCCCTCCTGATTATGGTGGGTGTGGTGTTGGACACCCTGCAACAGATTGAAAGCCACCTGTTGATGCGCCACTATGACGGTCTGACCAAATCCGGCCGTATCAAGGGTCGTACCGGCGGTGGAATTTATGGTGGTCACTGATAGAATAACAGCAACGAGATGCCCAAGGTAGTCATATATAACGAAGAGGATTTCGCGAAACTGCGTGAGAGTGCGAACGTGGTGGCGATTACGTTGGCGGAGGTCGCCAAGGTGATCAAGCCCGGTGTGCCGCTCACGTATCTCGACCAGATTGGAGAGCAATGCATTCGCGACCATCACGCCATCCCGGCCTGTAAGGGCTATATGGGCTATCCCGCCGCTCTTTGTCTCTCTGTAAACGATGTGGTCGTCCACGGGATTCCTTATCCTAACATCTACCTTCGTGACGGTGATGTCATCTCGGTGGATGTCGTGGCGCTGCTGAACGGTTATCACGGCGACTTCTGCTACACCTTCGAGGTGGGCGAAGTGGCTGAGGAGACCCGGTTGCTTCTGAAGCGCACCAAGGAGTCCCTCTACAAGGCCATTGAGGTGGCTAAGGTGGGAACGACGTTTTCGGAAATAGGGAAGACCATCGAAGAGTACGTCTCCCAGTTCCATTATTCCGTTCCACAGGAGTTCACCGGTCATGGTGTGGGCAGGAACATGCATGAAGAGCCGAGTATCCCCAACTATGCGGTGAGAAAGTTCGACAGCATATCCAGACTGCGCATTGCGCCGGGAATGTCCTTCTGCGTGGAACCCATGGTGAAGATCGGACAGGGACAGAACAAGACCCGCTTCAAAAGCAAGTTTGACGATGACGAGTGGACCGCCCGCACCCCGGACGGACAGCCTGCCGCTCACTTCGAGCACCAGCTGGTAGTCACCGAAAAAGGCACCGAGGTTATTTCATCCTACAAATTGTTAGGCGAAGTGATTGGAACAGAAGAATTATATTAAAATATAGTGTTATGGCAAAACAATCTGCAGTAGATATCGACGGTGAAGTGATTGAGGCATTGGGCAACGGTCTGTACCGGGTGCGCCTTGAGAGCGGCCATGTGATTTTGGCCCACCTTTCAGGGAAGATGCGAATGCACTACATCAAGATCATCCCGGGCGACCGCGTCCAAGTGGCGATGTCCCCCTATGATCTGACAAAGGGACGTATAACCTACAGGCACAAGAATTAATCCTTGCTGTCCCGACAGGGACAGAAGCTCGGTAGAGAAGAGAAACGATTTTAAAGAATTAATAGAAAATAATAAAAAACAATAAAGCAATGAAAGTAAGAGCATCAGTCAAGAAAAGATCCGAAGATTGCATCGTGGTGAGACGCCATGGTGTGGTGTATGTGATTAACAAAAAGAACCCGAAATTCAAACAGCGTCAGGGTTAATCGTTGGAATTAAATAATTAATCATCATAAAAAACATAAAGTAATATGGCAAGAATTGCAGGTATTGATTTACCTAAAAACAAACACGGTGAAATCGGCTTGACCTACATTTACGGAATCGGCAGAAGCACTGCCCAGAAGATTCTGACCAAAGCCGGCATCAGTTGGGATAAAAAGGTAAATGAATGGAACGACGATGAGTTGGCATTGATTCGTGGATTAGTGAATGAGTTGAAAGTGGAAGGCCCTCTCAGATCTGAGGAGCAGATGAACATCAAACGTTTGATGGATATCGGTTGCTACAGAGGCATTCGTCACCGTTTGGGTTTACCGGTACGTGGTCAAAGCACCAAGAACAACGCCCGTACGCGTAAGGGACGTAAGAAAACTGTTGCTAACAAGAAGAAAGCGACCAAGTAGTAATTAATCACTGACAGTAGAATAATAACAGTATGGCAAAAAATACAAAATCAACGAAGAAGAGAGTCGTTAGAATCGAGGCATCGGGTAAGGCATTTATCTACGCCTCTTTCAACAACGTTATCGTTTCCCTTACCAACAACGACGGTCAGGTGATTTCATGGTCGTCAGCAGGTAAAATGGGATACAGAGGTTCAAAGAAGAACACTCCCTACGCTGCCCAGATGGTGGCACAAGACTGCGCAAAAGTGGCTTACGACTTGGGTCTGCGCAGAGTGAAGGTTTACGTTAAAGGTCCCGGACAAGGCCGTGAGTCAGCAATCCGTTCAATCAACACCACGGGCATCATCGTGGAAGAGATCACGGATGTCACTCCGCTGCCGCACAATGGCTGCCGTCCTCCCAAACACAGAAGAGTATAATTTATTTTCATTTATCATCGAAAAAATATAAGTTATGGCAAGATATACAGGACCCAAAACGAAAATCGCAAGAAAATTCAAGGAACCCATCTACGGTCCCGACAAATATTTCGAGAGAAAGAACTATGCTCCGGGTCAGCATGGTCAGTCTCGCAGACGTACAAAGCTGTCCGAGTATGGTATGCAGTTGCAAGAAAAGCAGAAAGCGAAATACACCTACGGCATTCTGGAACGCCAGTTCCGTAAACTCTTCCACATGGCATCCCGCAAGAAAGGTGTCACGGGTCAGAACTTGATGCAACTCATCGAATCCCGTCTCGACAATGTGGTGTTCCGTTTGGGCATCGCCCCCACCCGTAACGCCGCCCGCCAGCTGGTCACTCACCGTCACATCACGGTGAACGGCCAAATCAGCAACATCCCTTCAATGTTGTTGAAACCGGGTGACATTGTGGAGGTTCGCGAACGTTCCAAATCCCTCGAAGTAATCGAGAACTCCCTCAGCGGCAAGGCTATGAACTATGCATGGCTCGAATGGGATGGCAACCTCAAAGTTGGCAAATTCATGCAATATCCTCAGCGCGAGGAGATTCCTGAAACCATCAATGAGCAGGCAATCGTTGAGTTGTACTCTAAATAATAGTCAGTGATTAGTGATTAGTGATTAGTGAACAGTGATTAGAATCAGGAATGTCAAATCACAATTCACAAGTCAAATCACAATTCACAGTTCACAATTCACAAAAAAACAAATAAAATGGCAATATTAACATTTCAAAAACCCGATAAGGTCATCATGAATGAGGCCGACGATTTTCACGGCATATTTGAATTTCGTCCGCTGCAACAAGGTTTCGGTGTCACCGTGGGCAATGCCCTCCGCCGCGTGTTGCTCTCTTCATTGGAAGGCTATGCCATTACCTCTGTGAAAATCGAAGGCGTCGCGCAAGAATTTTCATCAATACCGGGCGTTATGGAAGATGTCCTTGACATTGTCCTTAACCTCAAACAGGTTCGCCTGAAAAACAAGGTTGACGGCTATACCTCCGAGAAAGTGTCCATCGTCATCAGCGGTCAGGACACCTTCACGGCCGGTGACATGAACCGCTATCTCAACTATTTCCAGGTGTTGAATCCGGATTTGCTGATTTGCCGCATGGAACCCACCGTCCGCCTGAACATGGAAATCACCATCGACAAAGGCCGTGGTTATGTTCCGGTTGAAGACAATCGCCAACTCCATGATGGTATTGATGTTATTGCCGTTGACTCAACCCATACCCCTATCCGTAACGTCAAATATACGATTGAGCCTTATCGTGTCGAGCAAAAGACCGACTTTGAGAAGCTGATCATTGAAGTGGAAACTGACGGTTCCATTCACCCGAAGGATGCCATCCAAGAAGCAGCCAAGATTTTGATCCAGCACTTCGCCCTCCTTTCGGATGAGAATATCGCTCTTGATGCTCAAGAGCAGTCCGACAGCCAAGAGGTTACCGAAGACAGCGAAAAGAACATCCGTCAAATCCTTCAAGCGAAGCTGATTGATATGGATCTCTCTGTCAGAGCCCTCAACTGCTTGAAATCAGCTGAATTGGAGACTTTGGGTGATTTGGTGGCTTTCCATAAGGCCGACCTTCTCAAGTTCCGCAACTTTGGTAAGAAGTCGCTGGCTGAGCTGGAAGAGCTGGTTCACAACAAGGGTTTGGAATTTGGTATGAATGTAGAAAAGTATAATATAGATAACGAATAGAACAATGAGACACGCTAAAAAAATTAACCATTTAGGTAGAACTGATGCCCACAGAAAGGCTATGTTGTCCAATATGGCAACCTCTCTGATCATGCATAAGAGAATTAACACCACCTTGGCTAAGGCAAAAGCGTTACGCATGTATGTGGAGCCCATCGTGACCCGTTCTAAAGACGACACGACCCACTCCCGCCGTATGGTGTTCTCTGAACTGCAGAACAAATTTGCCGTAACGGAACTCTTCAGAGAGATTTCCCCGAAGATCGCTGATCGTCCGGGCGGTTACACCCGTATCCTGAAGACCGGTTTCCGTAAAGGTGACAACGCCGAGATGTGCATCATCGAGTTTGTAGATTTCAACGAAACCTACACTGTTGAGAAAACCAAGAAGAAATCCACACGCACGCGCCGCAGCAGCAAGAAAGCTGCCGCTCCCGCTGAGAACGTGGCAACCGAGGCTCCGGCCGCTGAAGTGGAAGCTCCCGCAGCCGAGTAACACACGAAGTGTTGTTGTGAGTACAGAAGAGATGTCGCAAAGACATCTCTTTTTTTGTTGTATGGTACCATAAGGGTATAAAAAAGCAGAGTCTCTATTCGAAACTCTGCTTTTTTGCCAAAAGCCAAAAGCTAATAGCTAATGGCCAATAGCCGATTAGTATCCGAAAATCTCTTCCAAGCTCAGTTTCGTGACCTTTCCGTATTTCTCCAGTCCTTTCAAATCCACCTCGTTCTCGTTGCCGAGCACGACCACAACACGCTTCTGTCCCTTGATGTAGTTGGCGTTGAAATTCTTCACGTCATTGATGGTCATCTTTTGGATAGTATTGTAGTTGGTTCTGTCAAGCGGGGTCTTCAGGCCCATCTCCTCGCAGGTGAGGAAGTAGTTGATGATGCTCATCTTGCGGGTGCGGTTGGTACGGTATTGGGAGATCAGGGAAGTCTTGGCGAGGTCGAAGTTCAGCTCGGACACCGGCATGTTGTCTAACAGATCGGTGAAGGCCTCCATGGCGTCGATCAGCTTGTCGTTCTGCGTGCCGATGTGGGTCATATTGTAGTTGTATTTGCCTTTCTCGCTCGGTTCCACATAGTAAGCGGCGGCGGAGTAGGCCAAGGAGCGTTTCTCGCGGATTTCCTGGAACACGATGGAGTTCATGCTCCCGCCGAAGTACTCGTTGTACATCTCGATTTGCGGACTCATAGCCCAGTTGGCAGGCACGGAGGTGCTCAGCTGGCGGCACAAGGACTGTTTTGCGTCATAGTGGGCGAAATAGACCTTGTTGTCTTTCGTGGCGAGGCGGTCGTAGTCGGCACCCATCTTGACGGGTTTCTTGGCCGGATGCACGCTGTGCTTGTCGGTGAGGACTTTCTGCAAGTCGTTAAGACTCAGGTCACCGTAATAGAGGATGCGCTGCGGTTGGGAGGTCATCGTCTTGATCTGGTTGATGACATCCTGGGCCTTGATCTTCTGGACCTCTTCGTTGCTTACGAAATACTTGCGGATGTTGTCCTTACCGAAGGAAGCGTAACGCAACATGTTTTGGAAGATGGTCTGTTGGCGCGATTTCGCATCCACGCGGGATTTCAAGACATCGCTGATGGAATTTTTAACGGATTCCTCGGAGATTTTCGGGTGGTTGAGGATGTCCTCCACAATGGCCATGGCCTTCTCCATGTTCTCGCTGAGGCCGTTGATATAAATGCTGGCGTATTTGTCGCCGAAACCGATGGAATAGGAGCAGGCGAGGTCGTACATTTCGCGGTTGATCTGGCTCAGTGTGCGGTTCTCGCTCTCTAACTGGTCAAGGAAGTTGTTGGTGATGCCGGCTTTCTTGTCATAGAATCTACCATAGTTGTAACGATAGACAAGCGTGAAACGGCCGTTGTCGGTATTCTTCACGTAGAGGATTTCGTTGCCGTTGGCCTTGCCCTTCTGCATGTCTTTGTTGAAATCCACGAAAACGGGCTCGATGGGGTTCACCTTCATGTTTTTGACCTCTTTCAAGAAGTTGCTTTCCACGTCGCGGTTCATGACCACAGGGGTGATTTCGGGCTTATCGACTTTCTGCACGTTGCGTTGCTCGCCTTGACGTTTATAGATGATTACATAGTTGTTTTTCTTGAAGATGCGGTTCGCAAAGTCAATGACATCTTCCTTCGTGACATAGCTCATGTTTTCGGTCTCGTTGATGACATCCTGCCAGCTCCGGTGGGCGAGGTAAGCCATGGCCATAGCCATGGCGCGGTTGGTATTGCTCTCAAGACTCGTCATGTCACTCAGCTTGCGGTTGTTGATGGCGGCGGTAAGAAGTTTTTCGTCCCAGTTTCCGGATTTCAGAACCTCGATTTGTTGCAGCAACAGGTCTTTCAGCTGCTCAAGGGTCTGTCCTTCTTTGGGTCTGCCGTAGAGACGGAAATATGCATAGTCGTTGAGGTCGCTCACGCCGGAATAGGCGGTCATCGCTAACTGCTTCTGGTTGATGTTCTCGTCAATGATACCGCAGGAACCGTTCATCAGCACGGCGTCTGCCATCTCGGCGAGGAGCACGTCGCGAGAGCCTGTGCCGGACTCAATGCGGTAGCCGATTTGCACGTTCTCGGGCTCCAGACCATAGACTTCCACGGTTTTCACCTCGCGGATAGGTTTCTCATGCACGTAGGTGAAGTCGGGGATGTATTTCGGCTGAATTTTTCCGAAATATTTGTCAATCAATTTGATGACCTGATCGGGATCAAAGTCGCCCGCCATGGCGATGCAGTAGTTGTTCGGCACATAGTAGGTGTTGAAGTGCTTGTTGATGTTGGTCAGGGACGGATTCTTCAGGTGCTCGATGGTGCCGATGGTGGTCTGCGTGCCGTAAGGATGGTTCGGGAACAGGGCTTCGTTCAGCTTCTCGTAAGCCGTGCGGCTGTCGTTGGCCATGTTCATGTTCTTCTCCTCATAGACGGCCTCCAGCTCGGTGTGGAACAAGCGGAAGACGGGATTGGCGAAACGCTCGCCCTCAATCTTCAGCCAACGTTCAACTTCGTTGCTCGGGATGTCCTCCTGATAGACGGTCATGTCGTTGGAAGTGAAAGCGTTGGTGCCCTGCGCGCCGATCATCGACATCATCTTGTCGTATTCGTTGGGGATGGCGTACTTGGAAGCCTCGTACGACACGGAGTCAATCTGATGGTAGATGGCCTTGCGCTGGGCGGGGTCGGTGGTGTGGTTATAGACCTCGTACAACGCTTCGACCTTCTTGAGCTGCTCCTGCTCCTTGGCCCAGTCGAGGGTGCCGAAGTGGTTGGTGCCCTTGAACATCAAGTGTTCCAAGTAGTGGGAGAGGCCCGTGGATTCCGACGGGTCGTTTTTGCTGCCCACGCGCACTGCGATGTAGGTCTGGATGCGCGGAACGTCCTTGTTCACGGACATAAAGACCTGCAGACCGTTGTCCAACGTGTAGTGGATGACGTTCATCGGGTCATTCTGATAGGTCTCCTTGTGGTAATTCTGCGCGAAAGAGCTGAAGGTCAGGAGACAGCAGGCCGCCAGCAGCAGAGTTGCGATAAAGTTACGTTTCATTTTTTTATTGTTTTGGAAATACCGAGTTTTGAAAGCGCGAAGATACACATTTTCACGACCCCCAGACGCGTGTTTATAAGTTTGATGATTTTCTTGTTTCAATATTGTGTATGGGGCGTATAATTATCCGCCCTGCACCAGAGTTATTTTCTTTTGGTATTTTGTTTATAGTCATAACTATGCAGCCCTTCCTTACGGAAGTCATCATGGTAGCGTTGCAGAACATTCTTATAAACCTCCTCATACAAAGGGATGAACACGTCATTCTTCGCCTCCAGATGTTCAAGTATTTCTCTGGCCAAGGTCTGTAGTTGACTTAAATCAGTTGTCTTACTGCCATTAAAGCCCGTTCCTTTGATAGAACCTGGGCTCACATTCAAAATCCGGTTTGATGTACCCGCCTTTACCAGCTCCACGTTCAAACTTTCAATGAAAATTTTTAAGGCCGCCTTGGTCGCTCCATACACGGCAAAGAATGGTGATGACAGCCAGCCCGCAATACTCACCATTATGCCGCAATAGAAATCCTCCTTACCTTCCAGTTTTTCATAGAAACGCTTCACCAACCGCAGCACAGGGAGCGTATTCACGTTGAATGAATCTATAATATGCTGTTCTGATACATCTTTGAACAAGGCCAGCTTTCCGAAGCCAGCCGTTATCATTAGCGCATCTATATCATCAAATCTATCGAAGAAGGAATAATCCTCAGCTGTTAGATCAAACTGGAAAGCCTCGATCTTTGAATGATAGAATTCTTTTGCCAGAGGTGCTTTATCAACAATATACACTTTCTCCGTGCCATCTCTGTGCGCTAATTCTTGGGAAATCGCTAAACCGATGCCATTAGCCCCTCCGATTACAAGTATTTTTTTTATCATAAAACGAAGATATTGGATTCAGTAATAAATGAAAAAAATGAATATGTGATAACGCATAGAGTATGAGCATTATCAAAAAATACAAAATTATTGCATGGAGGAAACCGAACTGAAAATTGAAAGCCGCAACCAGTTTCTTAACCGCCACAATGAAGATTGCATGAAAAATGAAAAAAAACAAAGTGTTGGAGCCAATTGAATTCATATAATATGGTAGTTTCAGATCTTTAATTAATCCCATAAAGCATATACCTCCTAAGCAGCCAAGAATAAGTTGAACAAAGCGACCACATAACCCCAATAATGTAGAATAGGGTACTGAACCATATAGTATTGTAGAAAAAGATCTATTAAAATAAAAAACAACAACAAATACTATGAAAAAATAAAGAAATGAGAGGGCCTTAGCCGGAAGTATATGTTTTATTTTGACCTTTTTTATTGCACATATATAACCCGCTGTAAAGAATGGCATAAAGGTCATTGTTCTCTGGAAAGAAAGCTCATAACCCAAAGGCAGAAAACCTGCGAGAAGAGAAAGGATTGTTACAATGCAAATCGTTATTATCCATTTATCATTCATAAAAAACCGGGAGGGAGTAATCTGTAAAATCACTCTCCAAGTAATCAAACTAAACAAATACCATAACACCCACCACGGACGCACTATCACAGTCCAAATGTTTCCGGACAGAATGGATGGAATAGAAAAAACAAGTTGAAAAGTCAAATAAGTTTCCACAAGCCCAAGTATCTTCCTATAGAACAAACTATTATCGTCATATTTTCTAGAAAAATAACCTGATATGAAAATAAATAAAGGCATGTGGAAAGAATAAATGGTGTTGTAAAGAGCCAGTACCACCCTGGTTTTCTCGCTAATTTCAAGGGTATGCCCCAATATAACTAAGGATATCAAAAAAAATTTCAGGGAATCGAAAAACTCGTCTCTTTTCACCACCATTCCATTCATATAACTGTTACCTTTTCATGATTTCTATATTTCTCAATAATATCTGCAATAGCCACACTCTCCCTGCGTCGCAATTTGTAGCAGCTATGGCGCTTGTTGACAATCATTGAGAGCCATTCCTGGATTTCGTAACGCAAACCCTCTCCGTCGTAGCTGTAGAAGAATTTCTTGTTTTTGGTTTGGTCTTCGTATCTGACCTCAAAGAAATCGGTCAACCACCAAGGGGCAGGAACATAGATGTAGCCTTTTGTACCAGAAACCACCAAGTTACCTTCTGTCTTCACCCCAATGCCCAACGTAAAGGAAGCAGTAGCATGAGGATAATTGACTACACCTTTGGTGTAGATATCAACTCCATTCTCCATACGGCTATGGAAATCCACATCATGCCAGTCTGTTCCCAAAAGTTTGATGATGGCCAATAAGGTAAGCGGAGCGTGCTCTGTCATTGCTCCCCCTGCCTGAGTTTTATCCAATTCACGGGTGGGCGCTGCAACCATCTTACTCAAAGAAGCCTTCACATCTACTACATCACCAATAATGCCGCTCTTTACTAATGTGATGATATGCCCGAATGCCGGACAGAAAGCTGTCTTACTGGCTTCCATCAACACCAAGCCTCTTTCTTCAGCCAATTTATACAGTTCAATGGCCTCATCTTTAGAAAGCATAAACGGAATTTCACAAAGCACATGTTTGCCCGCAAGCAATGCCCGTTTTGCATACTCGTAATGTGTCAAATGCGGTGAAGCCACATATACCAAGTCCACATCTTTTAAGAATACATCATAGTCAGTGTATGCCGTTAATCCATGTGTCTTGGCAAACGACTCTGCTTCCTCTCCATCGGGGTTCATCACAGCAGTGACTTGTGCTCCGTTCACAACTTTTGTTTCCGGCACAAAACGATGAGCAATACGTCCACTTCCCACAACTCCGATCTTATATGTGGCTTGGCTTTCCTCCCGTAGCATAGTGGAGGAAATACCTTCTGTGCGTGGCAGATAAACCACTTTGCAGTACTCTTTCAGGTAGTCAAACTTCCCGACCCAATCGCTGCCTATGGCAAAGATATCTATGTCATACTTTTGGATGTCATCTATCTTTTGGCCCAGGTAGTCCTCGATAATCACCTCGTCTGCATACCCTGTGGCTTTCACTGCCTCAACACGTTCCAACACATTGTTTCGTACATTGAGTTTGCCGCGTCCACGGTCAAAACTGTCGCTGGTAACACCTACAATCAAGTAGTCTCCCAGTTCTTTTGCCCTGCGCAACAGGTTGATATGACCTTGGTGCAGAAGATCGTATGTGCCGTAAGTTATAACTTTAACAATTTTACCCATTGTTCAGAAGTATTTTCCGTATTATATGAATTATAAACCGCACTTTAGTATATGACAAAATTTATAAATTCTCTTTATCTTATTGATATTTAAATGTTTACCAATGTTGATCGGTTGGTGATTTTTCGGTATTATATCACAAAAAGATTGGTGTTCAGTGTTTTAGGCAAGAAAAAACACCACTTCTTTCCGCCTGTGCATTCCAATCACGACCGCAAAAATAATCAAATATTCGACACCCTCAACGCCTTTTCTCAAAAAAAGATGAACAAGGCAGTGGAAGAAAGTGCTGTTCATCAACCGTACAAACTGAGAGTTCGGCCAGACCGACATCAATATATTCAAGCCGGCCATCGTTCACGAAGGGGTCACTGCGCCTTTCCATTTCTTGTACCCTTAGCTTGAAGTATTCGCTCTAATTGTGAAGTAGGCCTTGTGCCTGAAACTTGAAACCTGCACGCTTATCTTTTCAACACCTTCTCCACCCCCATTGTCCCGTTGTGGTTCAATATTTTCACGAAATAGATCCCTGTTGCGTGGCAGGAAAGGTCGAGCTTCATCGTCTCGCTTTCAGTAGGCCAGCTCCCGAGCAGCTTGCCGTAGGCATCGAAGAGTTGCACTTCTGTGAACGCTGCATTACTGATGTTGACAATCCCATCAGTTGGGTTCGGAAAGATGCAAACGTTGTTACTCTCGTGCGAAACTATACCGTCGTTCAAAAATTCCACATCAAAGCTCGCTTGGTCGCCAAAGTATTGGATGTTGGTGATTTCGAAACTGGTTTCGGGTGTGCCGTTGGTGAGATAGGGATGCGGGTTGGTGGTGGGGCCGAAGGAGGTGCGGTTGTTGTTGCCAAAGGCAGCATTGTTGATATTTCCATTCGTGATATCGTTGGAACTGTTAGGCCTGAAAACCCAATAGGAGTGCGGTACAGTGGAGTTATTAAAATAAGCGTTGCCGGAATGATCTAAATCGTTAGGGTTGACGTTGTCATTCCATCTGCCAATAATCACGCCGCTGTGGGGAACATTTTCCATGAAATCGTCGCTGTTCCGGTACTCGATGGTGTACCACTGGCTTGGATTGATAGATGATCGGATGAAATAACAGTTGTTTTGGTCGGAAGAGGTGACGCTGTTCAGCACATAGTGCCCGCTCTCGGTGATTTCAACAGGCTCGTCAATAACACCTAAAAACTTGTATTTGAGGATGGCGGAGACTTGCTGTAGATTGTTCTGCCCCATTATATCCCAAAAGAAAACAGGTTCTATGTATGGATAGTTGTAATAGTGGTAGAGGTCGGGGAGACCTAAGGAGTGCCCCATCTCATGACAAAAAGTGTTGGCTGTGAAATAGTCGCCGGAATGGGCGAACTCGAGGTTGAAGGCACAGGGTGTTTTCCCGTTAATGTTGACATCGAAAGATACCGTGTCGAAAAAGTCCATTTGAGGCCACAGAAGATCATCCCAATCATCAATATCACATTTGAGGATGAAGCTTATATTGTCAATAAGTCCATCGTTGTTACCGTCCAAGTTGATGGTAGAGTCCACCAAATGCAGGGAATCCACGTATGCCATCGCATTTGCAAGCATCACATTTCTCCGAAGCAGGGCGGGACCCATTCCCGAATATCCTTCCGGATTGCTTGAGCTGCGGGGTTGATAATAAGCGTGGGGGTGAGCGTCTTGGTAGGAGATGATAGTGGTATCTTGGATGTCGTTCGTGAAAACGGTATGGTAATTGATTTTCCCGTAGGTCATCGAATGGAAATAGTTGTTGACCGAGATTTGCTGGTAGGCGGTGTCGTTAAACATCTGGGCAATGGGCGCAATCGTCTCGGAAAACTCCTCCTCATCGGCGAAGCGGATGAAAACCACCAGATTGGTGAGCGTCATCTGTTCGCTCCTGCCCAAATGGACATGAGGAGCCAAGTGGGCGTTTTGGGGCGGGCGTGGCGGCCTCAGCGGCGGAATCGTGTCTGCAGCTGCGGCAAAGCCGAGAAGCGCAATCGCGTTGAACAATACGACAAGAAGTCTTTTCATAACTTTTATAATAGTTAGTTCATTTATTTAAATAATGTAACCTGCAAAAATATGTTTTTTGTAATAACATCCGCTTTGTTGTTGATAAGTATTGATATTTAGAGGTTGTGACATTCCACAATAGTTGTCCATTTTTTGTACACCCCTGTCACAATAATGGACACCCGACCGACGTTGCTTTTTGCGTAAATGGCTGAATTATAGGCGTGTGTCGGTTTTGGCACGGTTTTGGGAATTAAACTCCTACCTTGAGCAGCCCCGGAGGGACAAGAGCTCGGTAGGGGTACGGATGGGGGAGATGATGCGATGATGCGATGATACGATGATACGATGATGCGATGATACGATGATGCGATGATGCGATGATGCGATGATACGATGATGCGATGATACGATGATGCGATGATACGATGATGCGATGATACGATGATACGATGATGCGATGATGCGATGATGCGATAATGCGATAATGCGATGATGAGATGACGCGATGAAACGATGATGCGATGATACGATGATATTAGAATGAAACAACGAAACAATGATACGATTAGAGAACATCAGCAAAAGCTTCCGTTCCGAGACGGTGGAGACGAAAGCGCTACAGCAAGTAAACCTGGAGGTCCGGAAGGGCGAGTTCATAGCCGTGATGGGCCCTTCCGGTTGCGGCAAGACCACCTTGCTCAACATCCTCGGCCTCCTCAACACCCCCGACTCGGGCCGCTATTTCCTCGACGGTCGTGACGTGAGCGGCCTGCGCGAGCGCGACCGGCTGAAGCTGCGGCGCGGGGTCATCGGCTTCGTCTTCCAGAGCTTCAACCTCATCGACGACATGAACGTTTTCGAGAACGTGGAGCTGCCGTTGCGCTACCTCGGTCTAAGCAAGTCGGAGCGGCGGGCGAAGGTCAACGAGGTGCTGGAACGCATGAGCATCATCCACCGGGCGAGCCACTATCCGCAGCAACTCTCCGGCGGACAGCAGCAGCGTGTCGCCGTGGCCCGGGCGGTCGTCTCCAACCCGCAGCTCATCCTCTGCGACGAGCCCACCGGCAACCTTGACAGCCACAACGGCCTCGATGTCATGCACCTGCTCTGCGACCTCAACGCTGCCGGCACCACCATCGTCATGGTCACCCACAGCGCCCACGACGCCGGCTTCGCGCACCGCATCGTCCACCTTCTCGACGGCACCATCAATTATGAATGCTGAATGATGAATGTTGAATGTTGAATGCTGAATGATGAATGTTGAATGCTGAATGATGAATGCTGAATGCTGAATGCTGAATGCTGAATGTAGAATGTAGAATGAAGAATGATGGTACGAAAGAGCCCCAATTCCCCCCTTTAGGGGGGATGCCCGCAGGGCAGGGGGGTATCAAAACTGCTTCCTTGAGCAGTCCCGGAGGGACAAGACGCGCGAAGCGCTAATAACCCCACACAAGCGAAGCGCAGTGTGGGGCTGGAAGAAGCAGAAGGTTCCGGACTGCGGAGACAGCGATGACGACGAAGCGCAGCCTCAGTGTATGGGCCTGACAAGAACGAAAAAACCAAATCAGATATGAAAACCCCAAAAATCCTCAACATCCTCGGCCTCGCCGTGGCCATCGCCGCCTTCATGGTGGTGGCGATGGTAAGATACTATGACCTCCGGTACGACAAGTCGTACCCCGGTGCTGACCGCATCTACGAAGTGAAGTCCTGGAGAAACGACTACACTGACGACAAATGGCCAATCATACAGAACAAGGCGGGGATTCGACGATTAGCGGATGTGACGCCGGAAAACGTGGCCAAACTCCCTTCCGATCTCCCTTTTGAGGATTTGGAGGACGTCTGCTTGGCTCGCGGTTATGGTTACGGCCTTTACCGTCTTTACGCACCCAGCCTTCCAGAGGTGGACACGCTCGTGCCGATGCAGGTGGCCACGCCGTCGGTGTTCCGTTTTTTCGGAATCAAACTCAAGGCGGGAAGTTTGGAGACCTTTGGCGATGATAACAACATTGTGATTACCAACGGTTTGGCAAAGTATCTTTTCCCAAAAGGAGACGCAGTGGGGCAAAAATTGGTCATTGCCACCGACCCCGATGACGAGTTGGGCGACTATGCAGAATTGAACTCGATAGAAAACGGTGACACGGTTACGGTCATCGCCGTCTGCAAGGATTTACCGCAGAACACTTCGATGGCATATTATGGAATCATTCGTTGTTTTAATCCGAAGCAAATCAAGGGCCATATCTATTATAAGCTCAAAGAGGGTTGTGAAAAATATCCTTTTGAGAAGCGGATGTTTGAAATATATCAGAGTGATTATCAAGCATATATGGCAACCCAAGACACCACAGGCGATTCGCAACTGTGCTATACGGAACGTGCGGAGAAATACGAAAACGCGCCTAAGGAATGCGATTCGATGTCACTGGAATTGTTAAGCGAGCAGCATTTCTCCACGAACAATTTCTGGAATGTGGATGAGGAACATTCCACCAACCTCTCCAAGGTGTTAAGCGTGTTCGGCATCGTGCTATTGCTGCTCGCTTTCCTGAATTTTACCAACTATGCGGTGGCTACTGTGCCGATGTTCCTGCGCAAGACGAACATCCGCAAGATCGAGGGTTGCTCCAACGCGCAGCTTCGCTGGGAGATGTTCGGGCGTTTCCTGCTCTCCGCTGTTATCGCGTTCCTCATCGCGCTGGTCATCGTGGAGGTGTGCGCCCGCACGAAGGTGATCCCGTTCGTGGAAATCAGTCTGAAATTGGCGGACAACATGCCGGTGGTATGGCTTTCCGCCGCCGTCACCCTTCTGGTTGCCGTGGTTGCCTCGCTCTATCCAGTCTTCTACACCACCGCCGCCACTAACATCGAATCGGCGTTGAAGAGCCAGCTATCCACCCCGCAGAAGTACGGCAAGTGGCGCAAAGTGTTGCTTCGTATGCAGACCACTCCGGCTTCCGTGGTGCAGTTCTTCGCCTCGTTTGCCATCATCCTCTTCATGACGTTGGTTTTTGTGCAGAATCATAGCATGAAGACCGCCGATGTGGGCTTCAAAACGGACAATGTGTATGTATCCGTCGGACGATGCTTCAGGACGAATTTTTCCAATTCAGAAGGGGTTGTCAACATAGACCCATATATGTTGCAGAATATGTTTGACTCTGTTTCTGGCGTTCATGCGGTCGCTTTTGCTATGGACCCTGTTATGGGTCATGGGGAAGTGGTTTCCTATCAGGGGATTCTCATAGGAGATGAACAAATACATCTCAATGCCAGAACTGTGTCGCTCGATTTCTTCGACTTTTTCGGTATAGAGGTGGTTCGTGGAAGAATGATGGCGCGCCCAATCGGCTCAATTCATACGGAATCGATGGTCAACGAGGCGGCGCTTCAAGAGAACGAAGCTCTTTATTCCGATTCTCTTCGAAAATTCCCTCGTATAGTCGGTGTGGTGCGTGACTACCACAACCTTTCCTTGACCAATGAGATTCTTCCGTGTATTTACAGTCCCTACGTCCATGGACTGGCAAGGGGATTACGGACGGTTTATTTCTATGTGAAGCTGGGCGAGGGACAGGACATTCAGCGAGTGGAAGAGGAAATTTTGAAGAAATTGAAATCCGCTGGCGTCGATGATTTCAAGTTAGGGCATTTCCAGTCATTGAAGCAGGAAATCGACAAGGAGTACGAGAAAGAGGACGACTTCGCCAAATTGACGGCTTTGTTCGGGGCGGCCACGTTGTTCGTCACGCTTACCGGACTGATCGGCATGGTGATGTTGGATTGCTCGTACCGTCGCCGCGAGCTGAGTCTGCGCCGCGTATATGGCGCCTCCACCGGCAACCAACTCTGGAAGATGATCCGCAACCAACTCATCATCAGCATCATCACTTTCGCCGCCGCCACGCCCTTGGCTGTCAGCCTCTTCCACAAATGGCAGCAGCATTTCGCCTACAAAGCCGACATCCCTGTCTGGCCCTTCCTGGCGACCTTCCTCACCGTCACCCTTCTCGCCCTCGGCATCACCGCGTGGCAGACATTGCGGACGTTGCGGGACGAACCCGATATATAGTTAGCAGTTAGTAGTTAGTAGTTAGCAGTTGTAACGAAAAACCAAATCAGATATGAAAACCCCAAAAATCCTCAACATCCTCGGCCTCGCCGTTGCCCTGGCCGCCTTTATGATCCTCCAGACGCAGGTCCGCTACGACCGCCGCTACAACCGCTGCCTCGCGGACTCCGAACGGATGTACCGCATGGAGGAGAACGATCTCGGACAGGGATACTCCCACTGGATAAGGGACAGCGACATAACCGATTACCTTGACAGTCTCGACGAGGTGGAGTCCGTCTGTCAGCTTTCCGATTTGGCTTACAACTACAAGTTGGAACATCCTGTTGAGGGAGCGGGAAGCCTGTCGAAAATAACGCTCTATGACACGCTCTTCTTCGACTTTTTCGGATTCCAGTGCGTTGAGGGTGCGTTCAGCGAGCTGGATGACGATGAAGAGGTCGTGGTGCCCGAGTCGTTGGCCAAGAAACTTTTCCCCAAAGAGA
>Ga0310691_10002163_pt1 | contig 27035 bp, 20 predicted proteins | sample 176DNAGHGlowgp2_FD_203887 | JGI IMG/M metagenome (GOLD analysis project Ga0310691, IMG submission 203887) | Sheep rumen microbial communities from Palmerston North, Manawatu-Wanganui, New Zealand - 1766 DNA GHGlow gp2 (v2) (version 2) | ecosystem: Host-associated > Mammals > Digestive system >... | reverse complement strand
TGTTCATATGTGTCATATTTAGAGATTTTTAAGTTATCAAAAAGATTTTTAAAGTTAGCATTTTTAGAATAATAAGATTCTAACATCATGGCATTTATAGTTTTACCAAATCTTCTTGGACGTGTAATACAAAGAAATTTACTATTTGTACTAATTAATTTGTTAATTTTTGATATTAATTCTGTTTTATCAACAAAATAATCACTATTAAATGCTTCTGTAAATGAATTATTTATAATTTTTTTATTTATAAAATACGTCATCTTCTATTAAAAAAGTTAATAAATTTTAACAAAATAAAAGGAATTTAATTAAAAAAATATATTAATATTTGATAAAAAGTTAATATTTGTTTTCTATAAATACAAACATTATTTAAATATTTTTCAATTTGTAAAATTTTAATAATAAAATAATTTAGTAATAATTTGTTTTATTTTTTTTTGATTTATAAACGAAAGTATTATGAGAAAGGTGAATTTTTTAAAAACATCATTAAACTGTGGTGTTATTTATTCGAGCTCTTTAACTTGTATTGCAATGGATAAAAATTTAAATAAAAAAAACAATAATAAAGAATCAGAATACAGAAATTGCGTATATCTTTATAATGCAAAAGATTTTCAAGGTTTATCAAAGCAAGAAATTAGAAAAAAATATAATCAAAATTACATAGAAAATTTATTTATAAATTCTCATTTTTTAAAACAAAAACCTGATAGCGAGAATTATATTTATTATTTTAATAAATATTTATTTAATAAAACACTTACATATTTAAATACACTAATTAACAGATATAAAGAACACATATCTGGACGATTTGACTATGATAATTTTATAAGAATAGTATTTTTTAACGAAAATTTCATAACTTACAATGGTAATTATAATATTTTACAGAATGAAATTAAAAATATTCAAATTGATTTTTTAAATTCTAAAAAGAATAATTTATTAAGTTATTTTGCTAGTGATACAAAAAATAAATTATCTTTGAATGAAAATATGAAAATAGACGAAATAAGGACAAAATTATTTAATTTATTAGGCGATTATAATAATGAAGAAGTTTTTGATAAAATTTTAGGGTATAATGATAAATATTCACTTGATGGTAAATTTAAAGAAAATATATTCAATTTTTATTTAAATTGTGTTGATGAATATTTAACAGATAAAAATTTAAAAGAAAAATTATTAAATAAAGTAAAAAAGAATAATTTTTTAGAAAGTTTTTCAAAATCATTGCTTTTATATAATAATTTTTTTATTGGGCACATATATGATTTAAAAAATGAACACATATATGATCTTAAATCTTTATCAGATTTTTTATTTGATTTATTTAAAAATAGGGATTTTTTTGAAAATATTCCAGAAAAAATAGAAGATGGTATTTTAATATCTCTTAACAATTTTAATTGGAAAAAATTTGAAAAACTTAATTATATTAGATATAATAAAAATGAAAAATCAATTTATTTTATTAAATCAATTTATAAAGATAAATTTATAAAAAATTTAAAAGATTTTTTTGAAGAAAATTTTAAATATTATCCTAAAAAAATAATTTTTGAAAATAAAAATGGTACAAATTATTTTTATTTTAATGATAAACTAAATAAGTATAATTTAGGAAATACTACAAGTATAACATTAATAAAAGCTGATATTTTAGAGTCTTTATTTAAAAATATTAAATCTTTAAAACATTTTGAACTTGATAAAAATTCTATTTTAAGTACTAATATTTCTAGTATGAATACAATGTTTGAAAATTGTACGAATTTAGAAGATGCTAATTTTAATAATTTTAAATTTAAAAGTATAAAAAATGCAGAATCAGCTTTTAAAGATTGTGAAAATTTAAAATATATCAATAATTTAAAATTACCATATGTAGAAAATTTAAGATCTTTTATTTCTGGTTGTAAAAATATAGAAAATACTGAATATTTAAAACTTGTTGGTCCTAATACAAAATTTATCGGATCAATGTTTGAAGGAACTGGAGTAAAAAGTGTAGATTTAAGTAAATATTCAATTTTACAATATGTAAATTTATGTCATTTATTTCAAAATTGTGAAAAATTATCATCTATTAATTGTAAAGGCTTAAATGATAATCCTTTAGTTTCAGGTATTGTTAAAAATTGTAATAATTTAAAAATTTTTATTTGTGATAAACCTGAAATAAATAAATTTATAAGAATTCATAAATCAAGTATTATATATTGTGATAAAAGTAAACCTGATATTGATGAAAATAAAGTTTATATATTTGAAAGTAATAAATTAGTAAAAAGAGATGATCTCTTTACAAAACCAGAAAAATTATATGTAACATGTTGTTGTGGAACAGTATTTGGAATGAAATATTTAATAGAAAATCAAAAACCTTTTTCAACAAATGATATTCCAGTTGCAGATGCTTATAAATGTTTGTTTTGTGGAAATGATAGAAGAATTCCAATTGGTAATGATGTAACTTATGATTATTATTATAAAACTTTGTTAAAAAATCTATACATTTATAATGAATTTAATTCTAAAAATTAATTTATTTAGGAGTTGTTCATGGTGTTCTTTATGTAAAAAATATATTTTATTAATTTTTAAAATAGAAACTCCAAACTAAGTTTGGATCTACCTTCCAATCGGCGAACCTACTTTAAAAGTAGGCAACAATATTTAATATTATTATATAATGATACAGAACTTAGTCCTGGTTAGTTACCCTTAAAGTAACTTTTGACAGATGGTCAAAACAAAGAATATATGATACATTTTAATATATAATGTATTAATGCGCTTCGCCGATTGAGAAGGTACTTTGCTACTTTCTTAGAAAGTAGATAATTAATTTAAATTTTTGAGATTAACTAATAAATAGTGAAATGATATATTTATGAGTAATCTTATTTCTCAAGAAGAGAACTTTAGTGAATGGTACAATGGTATTATTCAATTAGCTGATTTAGCAGAAAATTCTGATGTTAGAGGATGTATGATCCTAAAACCTTATGGATATTCTATTTGGGAAAACATTCAGAAGATATTAGATGATAAATTTAAAAAAACAGGTCATCAAAATGCTTATTTTCCATTATTTATACCAAAGTCATATTTTTGTAAAGAAGCATCACATGTAGAAGGTTTTGCTAAAGAGTGTGCAGTAATAACGCATTATAGATTAAAAAATAAAGATAATTCTATTGTTGTTGATGAAAATGCTAAGTTGGAAGATGAATATATTGTAAGACCTACTTCTGAAACAATAATATGGAATACATTTAAAAAATGGATTCAATCTTATCGAGATTTACCTATAAAGATAAATCAATGGGCTAATGTTTGTAGATGGGAGATGAGAACAAGACCTTTCCTTAGAACATCAGAGTTTTTATGGCAAGAAGGTCATACAGCTCATAGTAATATAGAAGAAGCTAGAAAAGAGACTTTACAAATGTTAGATGTTTATTATAACTTTGGTAAAGATTATCTAGCAATACCTTTTATTAAAGGTATTAAAACAGAAAATGAAAAATTTGCAGGAGCTGAAGAGACTTATACTGTAGAAGCTTTGATGAAAGATGGTAAAGCTTTACAATGTGGTACTTCACATCTATTAGGACAGAATTTTGCTAAAGCTTTTGATGTAAAATATCTTAATAAAGATAATAAATTAGAATATGTTTGGGGAACATCTTGGGGAGTTTCTACTAGATTAATAGGTGCAATAATAATGACTCACGGTGATGATAAAGGTTTAATATTACCTCCAAAGATAGCACCAATACAAATAGTAATAATACCTTTAGATAATAATGAACAAATAAATAATATCGTAAATAAGTTAAATTCAGATTTACTAGATAATAATATATCAGTAAAAATCGATGATAGAGATTATCTAAGACCTGGTTTTAAATTTACAGAATGGGAGTTAAAAGGAGTACCAATAAGAATAGTAATCGGTAAAAAAGATATCGAAAACAAAACTTTAGAGGTTATAAGACGTGATGAAAATAGTAAATTTAGTATTTCTATAGACAATAGTACTGAGATTTTAATTAAGTTATTATCTGATATCCAAGATAACATATACAAAAAAGCTTTAGAATTTAGGCAGAATCACACATTTGAAGTTGATAATTATAATGATTTTAAAGATAAGATTAGTAATAAAAGTGGTTTTATAATAAGTCCTTGGGATGGAACTACAGAAACAGAATTAAAGATAAAAGAAGAGTTACAAGGTACTATAAGATGTATTCCATTCGAAAATAATGATTTAACTGTTGAAAATAATATTAACGACAAATGCATTTATTCTCAAAAACAATCTAAAAATAAAGTTATCTTCGCACAAAATTATTAACCAAGCTAAGCTTGGATCTACGTTCTCAAACGCCGAACCGGCTTAATACATTATCTATTAAAATACATTATATATTATTTGTTTTGACCATCTGTCGAAACGTAGAAGTTTTTGTGGAACTTTTTACAAAAAGTTCCTAAGGTCCAGGACTTAGTCCTTGTTGGTTACTTTTTAATAGGCGCTTCGCCGTTTGAGAAGGAGTTGCCTACTTCTAAAGTAGGAAATTATTAAATATTTATATTATAATATAGATATATAAACTATGATTGATATAGAATCAGTAATAACATTATTTTTAATATTTTTGAATATATTAATTGTTAGTTATGGTTTTAAAGATAATATTATAAATAATTCAGACGATGAGTTAAAAACATCAGATAGTATTTTAAAAAGAAGTACTGATTTGCCAATATTTATTGTTAAAATAATCGTTTTTTTTTCAATTATTTTATCTTTTATGATATTTTCTGTATCATTATCAGAATGTATTAGTTTAGTATTTCCAAATGATATAGTAAAATTTATAGTAGAATATATAGTAGGATTTATAGTAAATTTTATATTTATTCATTTATTTATTTATCTTATTTGTTTTTTATTTTCCAAAAAATATAATTTTGTTAAAATAAGTGTTGTTTATTGTATTTTGGATTTAACACTAGTTATTATTAGTTTATCATTTCTATTATTATCTTAATATTCTTAGTAATCTTTGAAATGGATTTACAATATAATCGTTTACTAAATTTGATGTTATATTATAAATTTTTCCACTAAGTTCAAAAAAATAATTAACTCCATTATTTGAATAAGAAGATGTATTATTTTCTTTAACTTTTGTTTTTTTATTTATTAAATTTGTCAATTTATTATTTGATTGTCTTACACATTTATTGTCAGAACACGAAAAAGAATTATCAGTTAAAAGGTTTGTAAGTATTTTATTTTTATCTATATTTAAATATACCTCTTTAGCATATGGATAGTCTAAAAATGAATCAAAAGCTACATTTGTTACATTTGATGTATCCCAATTTTTAATATAAAGATATTTTATGTTGATAGAATAAAACATTTCGAAAAAACTTTTAACATTACTAACATCAAAATTTGATAAATCAATAGTTTCGAAATTACTTCCAAAAAAAGCTTCTTCTACATTATTAACTTTAATATCCCATGTACTTAAATTTATATAATTACCAATTTTTCCATATCTTAAAAAACATCGAATATCAACATTTTCATCAAAGTTTTTATTTTCATAACCATACAGTTTCGTTATATTTGAATGATAAAACATAGAAACCATATTGTTTACATTATTAGTATTTAAATTTGAAATATCTAATTTATCTAATTGTAATTCTCTAAATGCATTACATAAATTACTCATATTATTAAATGTAACATTTAAACTAAACACGCCTTTATGACAAAATACTGATTTTTCATAATCGTTATAATGAAATAATATATTAGTAGTTAAAATACAATTTGGATTATCGTTAATTATAAAACCTATTTTATTAGTTTTATTTTTCATATTCCCAAAACAATAATCAATACCATAAACTTTATGCATTTCATTAGATAATTTATTTCTTAATGAATTAAGAGTAGAACTATAATTACAAAATTCTGAAACATCATTACATTCTAAATTTATAATACTTGTAGGAATTATAGGTATTGTAGTAGGTATTGTGGTAGAAATAGTAGTAATAATTGTAGTAGGTATAATTTTAGGTATAGTAGTAGGTGTAATAATAGGGATATTTGTAATATTAACATATTCAGGAATAGTTGTTGAAATATAAGTACTATATTGAATATCTGTACTATAATCTAAAATATCTGTAGGAATAATTATTGGTACTTCTTCTGTTTTACGTGTTAAATATTTTATTAAAAAATATAATCCTATTTCTGTTCCTGCTAATAAAACTCCTCCTAAAATATAAAATAACTTATATTTCGAACAATGTGATATAAATTTATTTTTATCATTTAAAGTTATATCATCATCAATATCTTCAACACCACCTTTTAATTTTTGTTCACTATTATTATCAAAATTATTAACATTCATGTTATTTATAATAATATTACTATCTGGACGAAGATTGTTTATTTCTGTTTTATTAATATCTAAATAATTATTATTATTCATTGAGTTTATTTTTAAAATAAACAATAAAAAAATTATATATTTCATAAAAATATCAAACACAATCATGTTTTCTAACTAATATTTAACAATATTTTTAATTTTTTCTTTTAGTATTTTTCTACAAAATATTAATATTTATATATTTTGAATTATAAATATTATAATTTTTTATTAACAAAATTCTAAAATAAATTTTAACAATTTAAAAAATCTTATTCACTAAAATTTTAAAAACAAATCACAAAATATTTATACATTTTTTTGATAAAATACAAGAAAATTACGAACTAATATATATGGTGAGATTTATAATAAAAAGACTTTGTAATGCACTTTTGACGATATTTGTAGTTATTACGTGTACCTTTTTTATGATTAAATTATCTCCAGGTAATCCTTTTGCAAGTGAAAAGACTAATGAAGCAGCAATAAAAGCTCTAGAAAAAGCTTATAACGTAGATAAAAATGTAGTATTACAATATTTTGATTATATTAAAAACCTTATTTTACATCAAGATTTTGGACTTTCTTTTAAAAATATTGGTGTTCAAGTTAATGATTTAATATTTCCTTCTGATGGAGAAAGTGGATTTTGGTTATCTATAAAATTCGGAATAATAGTGTTTATTATAGTTGCTATCTTAGGTTTGTCATTAGGAATATTAGCTGCTTTAAATCCAAATAGTAGTGTAGATAGAGCTATAAATTCTTTTACAGTTATAGGTATAACAATTCCACCTGTAGTTACATCACCGATATTGGTTTTAGTTTTTTCTGTTATATTAAAGATATTTCCTCCATTAGGTTGGGAAATGAACTTTAGTCATTTGTTTTTACCCGTATTAGCATTATCAATACCTAATATATGTTTTTTAGCGCAAATACAGAGAAATAGTTTATTAGAAGTAATGAATTCTAATTTTATAATAACAGCAAAAGCTAAAGGTGTTGATAAAAATAGAATATTAATGAAACATGCTTTAAAACCTTCTTTAATACCTTCAATAAGTTATTTAGGACCAACAGCAGCTGGAATATTAACAGGAAGTGTTGTTGTAGAAAAGATGTTTCAATTTCCAGGAATAGGTACTTTAACAGTAAATTCTGCTTTAAGTAGAGATTATTCAGTGGTTTTAGCTTTGGTAATAATATATAGTGCTTTATTGATATTTTGTAACACTATCGTTGATATTATTTACACATTTTTATCACCAAAAGTAGATATAAATTAAACATTAAAATTAACAAAAATAGCTTATGAACAACCTAAAATATATTATAATTAACGAATTAAAGAAGAATAAAGCAACACTAGTAGCTACTATAACATTTACAATATTATTACTAGTAATATTAATAGTACCTAAATTATATCCTAGTGGATATTTTGCTTTAACAGATTACGATAACACCAACTGTCCACCAACATTGAAACATATATTTGGTACTGATTATCTAGGTAGAGATGTTTTTATAAGAGTATTAGAAGCTTCTAAATTATCTTTAGAGATAGCCTTAATATCAGCTATTGTTGTTGTTGTAATAGGAACAACATATGGTGTTATATCTGGTTATTATGGTGGAAAATTAGATATGATAATGATGAGAATAGTAGATGGATTATATTCTTTACCATTTATATTTTTATGTATCTTATTAGTAGCTATATTTGGTAGAAACTTTTATCTTATCTTTGTTGCTATTGCCTGTGTTTCTTGGTTAGATGTAGCTAGGGTAGTTAGAGGTCAGACATTAGAAATAAAGAATAAAGAATATATAGAAGCTGCTAAAATAATGGGTTTAAGTGATTTTACAATAATAACAAAGCACATTATCCACAACTTAAGAGGAACAATATTGATATTTATGACATTAACAATACCAAGTATATTATACACCTCTACATTTTTAGGATTTTTAGGTTTTGGAGTACAACCACCATTAGCAGGTTTAGGTGAACTTATAAGTGAAGGTAGTGCTAACATATCTATAGGTTATTGGTGGACATTATTATTCCCATGTCTATTTATGGTATTATTATTACTCTGTCTTAACTTCTTAAGTAACGGTATCAAAAATATCTTCGACACCAAATAGCCAACGTAACGTTGGATCTACATTCTCAATCGGCGAAGCGCCTTATTACTTGCCTACTTTTAAAGTAGGTCAAACGCCGTATAGGCTTTATATAATATCTATTAATATTATAATATAATGGTCCAGGACTTAGTCCTGGTTGCTTACTTTTAAATTAAACAACAATATTTAACAGGTAATGTATTAAGTTAGTTATATATTCTTTGTTTCGACTATCTGTCGAAACATAAAAATTTTTTAACCAACTTTTTTATAAAAAAGTTGGTTAGACGTTTGAAGAAGTAGATTCATCTTTAGGTTGGTTATTATCTTTAAATATTGATATTATTTTTTTTTTTATTTTTGGTTTAGAGGATATTGTTATTATTAGAATTATGATAAAAGAATAGATAAATAATTTTCTTATTATTTGTTGAAAAACGTAAACTGTTGTTATTATTACTAGTATAGTAAAACCATTATTACTAAAATAATCGGTTATAAAATCTAAAAAACTTTTATCATCAGGAAAATAATCAGAAATATTTAGATATTTTAAAATCTTATTAATAAAACCAAATAACATTATATTTTTAAGATATTTATTATTTAAAAAAAATGAATTTTGAACGATATAAATATCGAAATATATTATAAATATTTTAAAAAATTTTTTTTAAAATAACATTATATTATTTTTTAGGTTTTCCAGAACATGGTTTCTTTTCATTATCCTTACCTTTACCTGAACAAGGTTTTTTCTTTTTAATAGAATATGAAGACGATTCTGAATTTTTATCATCATTGTAATTTTTATCCTTTTCTTTATCTTTTTCTTCTTCTTCTTCCTCTTCTTCATCATCTTCTTTTTCAGGTTTTGGTTTTTCTTTTTCCTTTTTATTATTTATTATTTCTTTTATTTTTTCAACTAATTTATTAATTTCTTCTTCTTTTAAAAATTCTTTATAACTATCTACATCAATAATTGGGTTAAACTCATTTTCAATCTCTGAAGATTTTTTATCTTTACTATTATTGATAATATCATTTAATTTTTCAATTAGATCAGATTTTTTTTGTTTGTCAGTTTTAGTTTTATTTGCATCCTCAAGTTCTTTTTTTCTTCTATTTTGAATTTCTTTTTGAATTTGATCATATAAATCTTTATTATCTTTATCAAGTTCCTCCATTTTTATAAAATTTTCTTCATTTTCCTTTTTTGTTTTAAATGAATCATTAAGTTCTTTTTGTATATTATCTGAAATAATATTCTTATTTCCATCTATTAATTCTTTTAATTTTTTTAAATTATCATTTAATTGTTTATTTAAATCTTTTAATCTTGCTTCTTCATTTTTTTTCTTTTCTTCTTCTTTTTTATCTTTATCTTTATTTTTATCTTTATCTTTATCTTTATTGTTTTTATTTTTAGTTTTATCTTTTTTATCGTCTTTATTTTCAGTTGTTTTTAACTTAATATTTTTAATTTTACTTTTAAACTCTTCAAAATCTATAATATCTTTATATTTTTCGTCTTTTTTTAATTTATCAATTTGATTATTTAATTCATCTTCAGTATATTTATCATTATAACCCTTTAAAATATTAGTTAATTCCTCTCTATCTTTTAAAGAATCAATAACAAGATTAACTAAATATTTTTTTATTGAATCAACTACACTATATTTTCCAACTTTTGCTTCAATTAAACCTAACAAAGGACCTTTATAACCTTTCCAAATACTGCCTTCTTTTTTTATTATATGATCTTTTTCTTTTATTTCTTTTAAATTTTCTTTTAAAATTTCTTTTACAAATTTTTCATTATCATTACATTTTTTTCTAAAATTACCAATTTTAAGTTTATAATCTTTATCATTATCATCATATTCTATATTATAAATCATATTTTTTCCAGCTAAACAATTAAATATATTTTCAGCTATGAATTTAGTTTTAGGACTAGTATAATCTAATTTATTATCTGCTCCTTTACAAATCCAGAAACTATTTAAAACAACAACATTGTTTTTTATATTTTTTAATTTCATAATAAGTTCTTACTTTTTGTTAATAATTTTTTTAAAAAAAAATAATATAATTAACTCTGAAATATAATATCAATGGATAATTTTAAAGATAAAAAAGTTTTTATTTATAATTCTTGGACTGGTAAAATTGAAGAATTTAAACCAATTAATGAGAATCAGTTAAGTATTTATGTTTGTGGACCTACTGTTTATGGAGATGCTCATATTGGACATGGAAGAAGTGCTATAACTTTTGATATTATTATTAGATATTTTAAATATTGTGGTTATAAAATTAAATATGTTAGAAATTACACTGATGTTGGACATTTGGTTAATGATTCTGATGATGGTGAAGATAAAATACAAAAACAATCTAAAAAAGAACAAATAGAACCAATGGAAATAGTTCAAAAATATATCAATAGTTATCGAACTGATATGGATCTTTTAAATATATTAAAACCTAATATAGAACCTCAAGCTACTAGTTATATTAATGAACAAATAGAATTAGTTAAAGATATTATTGATAAAGGTTTTGGTTATATTGTAAATGGTTCTGTATATTTTAATGTTCGTAAATACAATGAATTTTACAAGAATTATGGACAATTATCAGGTAGAAAAATTGATGATTTATTATCAGAAACAAGAGATTTAAATAATCAAAATGAAAAAGAAGATAATTTAGATTTTGCACTATGGAAAAAAGCTGATGATAATCATATTATGAAATGGTCTTCACCATGGAGTTTAGGTTATCCAGGTTGGCATTCAGAATGTGTTGTATTAAGTACAAAATATTTAGGAAATATTTTTGATATTCATGGAGGTGGTATGGATCTAAAATTTCCACATCATGAATGTGAAATAGCTCAAAGTAAAGTTTATAAAAATACTAATTTAGCTAATTATTGGGTTCATAATAATCTCGTAACTATTAATGGTAAAAAAATGTCTAAAAGCTTAAATAACTATATAATATTACATGATTTATTTTATGATAATAATAATTTATTTGGAAAAACATTTTTACCAATGGATTTAAGATTTTTAATGTTACAAACACATTATAGAAGTACTTTATCATTAACATTAGAAGGATTAGAAGCTGCTCATAAAGGTTATATTAAACTTATTAATGGACTTAAAGATTTTGAAGATATTATTAATGAAATTAATAGTAAAAATATAAATAATTCAAATAAAAACGATTGTAAAAATTTTGAAACTAATATTAACAATAAGATAAATTCAATTTTTGATGCATTTTGTAATGATTTTAACACTGCTATTGTAATATCTATATTATTTGATTTAGTTAAAATAATCAATGATATTAAGATTAACAAATTAGATATAACTACATTAAATACTGAGTTTTTAAAAGAATTTTACAATATTTTTAAAGATATTATTATTGAAATTCTAGGATTAACAAAACCAAATGTTGATACAGAAATGATAAATTGTATTTTAGAACTTTATAAAGAAGCCAATAAAAATAAGAATTTTGAACAAAAAACACTTATTAGAACTAAATTAGAAAAGTGTAATATCAGAATATCAGACTTTGGTGATAAAATATTCTGGAATTATTGTTAAAATAGTATTAAAATAAAATAAAAAATAAAAACATATTTATAACACTATTTTTATCTATTTTTTTTAAATAATAATTAATTTTTTTAAAGTTGAAATATTTTTTATAACTATAAATATTATTGCATATGAATAAATTTTTAAAATTTATATTACCAAGTTTTATAAATTATAATTTAATTTTTAGTAGATGTTGTAAAAATAAAACAGAAAAAGAAAATGAAATAGAAATTACTGGTGAAAGAAAAAAAGGAGGATGTGTAAAATCATGTAAAGGAAAAGATAATGATGATACTAGTGAAAAAGAAATTAGTAATGATGGTAATGATAATGGAAATGATAATGGTAATAGTAATGATAATAATAAAAAAATAAACGATTTTTCAAATATTAGAGAAACACTTCTAACAGATCTACAAAATATTATTGAAATAAATAAATATTTAAAAAACGGTTCAAAAGATGAAAATTTGTTAAAAAATGAAATAAATGGAATAGATTCACCAGATAAAGCAAATATATTAAGCACAAAATTAAATAAATTAAAAACTGAATCGTTAAATAATTTAAAAAAACAATATCAAGAAACATTGTTAAATATAAATAATAATTTAAGTTTACTAAAAAATAGTGGAAATTTTGATATAGATAAAATTGATATAAATGTTAAAAATGACGATATTGAGAATTTAAAATTTGAAAATATTAATGGTATTAATGGTAAAATAATAAATATTTCAAATGCTTATAAAGAATTTATTATAAAAATTATAAATAGTTTAAACGACAAATATAATGAATTAAAACCTAAAGATACTAATAATATTTTAGATGTTAATGATGAAGAATTTAATAATTTAGAAAATAACGAAAATAAAATTGAAAAGATAATATCTATAAATAACAGATTAAAAACAGCAGAACAAGTTATAAAAGGTGATGTAGAAGGAATGAAAAAAGATATTAGAGAATTATTTTCAGAATTGGAACCTATAAAAGAAAAAATAAATAAAATAGTTAAAGATGCTAATTCTATATTTAATTTATCAATAAATATAGAAGATAAATTAAATGACAATATAAATGATTTAAAAAATATAAAAACAAACTTAGATAATTTAAAAACAGAATTTTATTCTATTTTAAACGAAAGAAAGATAGAATTAGATAATCGTTGTAATATAATAAATGATGTAATAAAAAATATAAAAGGAGAATTTAAAGATGAATTTGAAAGTGTAAAAGTAGATGAATATACTAAAGATAATTTTGAAAATATAGATGAAATAGTTGAAGATACTGAAAAAAATATTAGACATTTTATTGACAATAAAGTTAAAGAACTTAATGAAAAAGAAGAAAATTTAAAAAATGAATTTAAAAAAAGAAAATTAACTTACAAAGATATAAATATTACAAAAAATACTAACCCTATTAATGAATATTGGAATTATTTAAAAGAGTACAATAAGGAATTAGATTATAGAAATTGTAAAATTGAATTTTATGTAAATATAGATGAACCTAAAAAAAATAACTATAATTTCTCTGTAATTATTAATAAATTTAAAAAGCTAATATACAGTTATCCTGAAAAATGTTATAATCGTCCTAATATCTCTTTTACTATTGATAAAGAAAATTACTTTCAAAAATTTATTGAGGAATTTAAAACTTATGAAAATGGATTTACATATTATTTAGATAAGCGTGGTAAAATAAGTAATTATTTTACTAGTATATGTAAAAATGTTTCTTTAAAAGATTATGATATTTGTTTCATATATAACGATAGTATTAAAAACCCTAAAGGTACAAATATACCAGAAGATGCAGGTGGTTTAAGAAAAACTATATTTAAGAATATAAAAGATGATATTTTAAATAATAATTCATTATTTAAAATCAAAACAGAATTAGCACCTTTAAATACTGTTCCAAAACAAAAAGAACATGGGCCAAGAGAAAATTGTACATCAACATATTATGAATTTAACAATGAGAGTAATGAGAGTAATGAATATACTGAATTATGTTATAAAATATTAGGATATATTTGTGCAGCCTCATTAAGATCTAATAAAAATCCTTGTAGTGTTAATTTAAAATTAAATCCTTTAATCTATAAAATAATACTTAAATATAAAGATATTAATAAAGATACTAAAGAAACTTTGGATGAAAAAAAAGAAAAGCTTAAAGATATATTAACTTATGAAGACTTTAAATATTTTGATTCTACATATTCTATATATTTTTATAAATTACAAACGGATACATTAGGTGAATATAAAATTTTATTTGAAAAAGATTGTATTGATCAAATTAGAAATAGATATAATGAAATGATTGACAATTTTGCAAATCAAATTGATAATATAAAAGTTTTTGTTAAAAATTTGTTAAAATATTTAGATTGTACTATTTTTGAAAAATGTGGTCAAGATTATATTAAATTGAAATTATTAATAGAAGGAGAAGATGAAATAACTTCTGAAGATTTATGTAGTAAAATTCTTGAATTTAAATATATACCAGAAAAAAATCTTTGTTTGAGTGCTTATTCAAAGTATAATCTTGAGTTAATATATAAATTAATAATAGAAGTACTAAAAAATTTTACTAAAGATGATTTAAAAAAATTTGTTATTTTTGTTACAGGTAGTGATAGTTTACCAATTAATAAGTCTTCTATAGAATTCTCTTTTTCTACAAGTCCAACTTCCTATGGATTTAAGTCACATACTTGTTTTAATAGATTAGAGATTAACCCACAGAAATTAGTTGAAGGAATTTTTAAAGGATATTTAAGAAAAGATAAAATTGGTAATAATTTAGAAGAAGACTTAAAAGAACAAATTGAAAAATATTTAAAAGAGAGTATTTACTCTGTTAATCACACAGTTCTTGATAATTGGTGATATTTATTATTATTACAATTAATTATTATCATATTATTAATTATATTTTAAAATAAATTTAATATTCAAAAATAATTTTTTAAGGAGTGTTACATTACTGTTCTTTTAATAAAAAATATTTTTTAAACAACGAATACTTACTTAAAAAGTAAGCAAATACGTTCTCAATTGCCGAACCGGCTTAATATATTATCTATTAAAATACACTACGTATTCGTTTCTACGCATGTAGAAACATCTAGTTGGTTACTTTTAAAGTAACAAGTACTTGGTCCTGGACTATTATATAATAATATTAAATATTGTTGCCTACTTTTAAAGTTGGAACCAACGTCACGTTGGTTTTTGTCAAACTTTTTACAAAAAGTCAGTGAGGCGTTTGAGACTTACTTTAAAAGTAAGCAAGTAATTAAGGCGCTTCGCCGATTGAGAAGGTAGATCCAACTTTAAGTTGGTAATTTTTTCCATAAAACACTAAAATGGAGCACTTCTTAATTAATACAGATTTTTTTTAATATTATTGAAAATATCAATCATTTCTTCTTTAGATAAATCTATTTTACCTTTGTACATATCATTAATAGAATTTATTGGTATTAAATGCATATGAGTGTGAGGTACTTCTAAACCTGTTACAGAAATTCCTATTCTATTACAAGGTATTGTTTTTTTTAATGCATTAGCAATTTTTTTAGAATATAATAATATTTTAGTTAAATAATAATCATCAAGATCGAAAATGTAATCTACTTCTTTTTTAGGAACTACTAATGTATGACCTTTTTGTACTGGATTAATATCTAAGAAAGCAATAAAATCATCATTTTCATCTATAATATAAGCAGGTATTTCTCTATTGATAATCTTAGTAAAAATAGAACTCATATATTTTAGATAATTATTTTTTTTAAAAAATAGAATCGTTTTATGGTTTTTAATATTAATAAGATATTGACATTATTTGAAATTGAATAATTCCTTTTGGAGCATTTATTTCAATAATATCGTTAACTTTTTTGTTTTTTAACTTTTCACCTATTGGTGATGTTATAGATATTTTATTATCAATTAATGATGATTCTTCTTCAGAAACTAAACTATATTCTATTTCTGAATTACTATTAGTGTTTTTTAATTTTACTGTTGCAAAAATATCTACATAATCTTTTCCTTCATCATTATCTTTTTCATCTTTAACAGTAACATTTTTTAATAAATTGGTAAGATCATTTAATCTTATATTTATTTCTCTAAGTGTTTTTTTAGCTTCAATATATTCTGCATTTTCACTAAGATCACCCAATAACCTAGCGTCATTTAATTGTTTTAAAACCTCTGGTCTTCTCTCATGTAATCCATCTAATTCATTCAATAATTCTACAAATTTCTTCTTTGATAATATAACTTCCTTCATATAATACTTTTTTATAAATATTTTTCTTTATATCTTTTAACTATTTATTTTTCATTTGTTCATTAGTTTGAAAATTAATTTTTCCTATAATATCATAAACGTCTTTAAAAGGCATTTCTGATAAAGCTTTCAGAATAATATTAATATCTTCTAATGAAAAATTTAATACAAAATTATCCTTTTTTATAACTTTTTTTTGTGTATCGGACATATGTATATTTTACTATATATTTATAATATTTTAAATAAAAAAAATTATAAAACTTTTTTTTTAAAAAATTTTGTTTAGACAATAATAAAAGGTCTGTTCGTCTAGGGGTTAGGACATCAGGTTTTCATCCTGGTAACAGGGATTCGATTTCCCTACAGACTACATGGGTGGTAATTATTAAGTTTTTATTAGATTTTATATGGATAAAAAACTTAATTTTATAAATATTATACTTGCAATATTTAATAGGTCTTTAGCTCAGTTGGTCTAGAGCATCTGCTTTACACGCAGAGGGTCATGGGTTCGAATCCTATAAGGCCTACAAATATTTTTTTTATAAAAAAATTATAATAGATAAATTAAAATTTTAAAAAAATATTTTAACTATAACATCTAATATTTCTTACATTAAAACTTATTTAAACATGTTAAAAACATATAGAATATTTCTTTTATAAATACACAAAATATGCATTATAACAACATTAAAAACTTATTTAAACATGTTAAAAATAGGAGTGTCACATTACTGTTCTTTTAATACTTACTTTAAAAGTAAGCAAATACGTTCTCAAACGCCGAACCGGCTCTTACTTTAAAAGTACCAGGACTAAGTCATGGGCATACTTAGAAAGTAAGCAACTAGATGTTTCTACATTCGTTGAAACAAGAATACATAGTGTATTTTAATATACATATAATAAGGCGCTTCGCCGTTTGAGAAGGTGTTGCTTACTTTTAAAGTAGGTCCAACGTCACGTTGGTTAACATATTTTGTTATAACAAGATTTTTCTTTTTCTAATCTATCTTCTTCTAAAATTTTATCTAATTTTTTAGTTTTTTCTTCTAAATCTTCAACAAATTTTTTACCAAATTTATTATAACATATTGCTTTGTATTTACCAGATGATAATACGTAATCTAATTTAAATGTTCCATTTAAATTTTTAATAGGAAGTTCTATTTCTTTATTATTTTCTATTTTTACAATTTTTATCAATACATTATCTTTTATTAAAGGAACATTCTTTAAAGTTAATGATTCTACACTATTATCTCCTTTTTTATTGTTGTATACTAGTTTTTCAAATATTGTTTCTTCTCCTTTTTCAGTCAAATATTCAATTTCAATAGATTTTACATTTAAAATAAAGTAATAAAAATTAATTACTATCAAATATATCTTTTTAAACATAAATACTATATAATATATAGTTAATGTAAAATAAAATAAATTGTGGAGTTGGAGGGAATCGAACCCTCGTCCAAATATAGATATTATAATTTACTACATGCTTAGTATTAACTTTCTTAAATGTAAACGGTGTTAATACATACCTATCTTACACAACAGATACTAAATATATTTATATCACGTATCAATAATATAAATAACCTAATTTATTCGAAAATAGTAATTTATATGTAAATTAGATTAAAAACATATAACACTATCGTTGGTTAACATTTCATTAAGCAACAGCTGTAAAGAAATTTAATTTTGTATTCATTAAATTCTTGAGACCATCGATAAATTTATTTTTCTTTGGATCCCATCCAGCTACAATACCTTCTTTGGCATTTATAATTTTTATACATCTTTAAAAGGAACATATAAACCTTACATGCAAATTATAATAAATAATACCTGTCAAAAACAAATCAACCCCAAATGTTGAATTTTTAAATAATTAACAGTAAAAATTTATTATTTAATATCTATTCTACCAAATTAGATTCATTTGGAGATAGATAAATTACAAAGATCAAAGCAGGAACAAAAAAACAAACACTTAACAATTGACTCATATTTAAATGTAAATAATCTAAAATTAGATTAGACATTAAATTTTTCTGTATCTTTATCATTTCAATAAAAAATCTAACAAAATATATTAAAAATATTCCAGTAAAAAATAAAAAACCATATCTGTAGGTTATTTCATTATTTCTATTAAAAGGAGAACATTTTTTAGATAAAAAAACTAAAAATACAGTTACAAATAAAACCCATATAGCTTCATATAACATCGTTGCGTGCCTTGGAATATAATCTATATCTGAAAAAACTACACCCCAAGATTTATCTGTTGGTAATCCAAAGTTCTCAATATTAAATAAGTTTAATATTCTCCAAGTTATTAAAAATAAACAAATTGGAATAATACAACAATCTAAAACTGCAAATATATTTTTTTTCAAGATAAATCCAAAAACAGAAGCAGCAATGATAATACCTAATATCATTCCATGACCAGAATTAGCTCCAGTTTTAATAAAACCAATTGTATTATCTCTAAAAAAACCAATATGATATATTTTAAAAATACAAGGATTTAATTCAGTAAATTTATTAATATCTGAATAATAAAATAATTTATAACCTATTGAACCACATATTAGTCCAAAAACAAATAATAAAAAAAATGAAAATAATGTGTTTTTTATGCTTAATTTGGCTTTTTTACAACAAATACAATATGTTAAAAAAGTTAATATACTTCCAAAGTATAATACAAACTTGGAAAAAAAACCATCGTAATATTCAAAAACTATATGACCATCCATACTTTTATTTACGTTAATAAATATAAATTTAAAAAATAAATTATAAAAAATATTAGTAAATTTAAATTTAAAATTTAAAGTTTAGGAGTGCCACATTAATGTTCTTTTAATAAAAAATATTTTTTAAACATCGACCTACTTTAAAAGTAGGCAACAATAGTAAGGTGGATCCAACGTTACGTTGGTTTTGAGTAACTTTTTTACAAAAAATGTACTATTTTAAAAATTAATAAGATATAAATTTTTACATAAAGCACACCAATGGGCCACTCCTTAAAGTTTCAATATTAATATATAATATCTGGTCCGTTATAATATGCCACATTATAACTTTCTTCTCTTAGTTTTATTTCATCTTTTATCCTAATAGCTTCTTCTAAAAAATCGTCATCATAAGTTACTCTTTTTAACATATTATATAAATCATTTAAGCTATATTTACCCAAATCATAGTTGATAAAAACAGATGTTTTTTTTAATTTTTTTTGGAAATCATTTAATATTTTTTCTTCAATATATATAGGGGTATCATTATATGTCGATAAAATTACTGCATCTAATGTATCTAATTTTACGATAAATTCATTACCTTGACTATCATCAATAATTACAGAAGAAACATTTTCATCAACATTGATAATTGTTTTTTTTATTGTAAAACCAAACCTTTCAACTGTAGAAATATATATTGCAAATATTCCACAATATTCTTCATTAGATAATACAGACCGTAAAAATTCAACATTATTATATCTAACATCTAAATAAAATGACCTATCACCATCTTTTTCTTGTAAAACAGCTTTAATTTCATTTGTATTTTTATTTTCAAATAATCCTGCAAAAACTAAACATATATTCATTTTTTTACCACCCCTTTATATTTAGTATAAAATTAATAAAAATTATTTGCATAAATTTCTACATTTAATTGTAGCAAAAATATAAGAATAGTAATTATAATGAACAAAATAATAAAATTTTTAAAATTTTTTTTAATAATTGTAATATCAAGTTTATGTTTATTTATAGTAGCTATTCAGTTTCAATATACACAAAATTTTGCAGTAAATATAATTTCTAAAAAGATAAAAGAAAAAACAAATTTAACATTTACATGTAAAAGTTTTAATATAAAATCAATATTTGACTTTGAAATACATAATATAAAGTTTATAAATGAAGATGAAAAAAATTTTATAATCGAACTAGATGATCTAATTATAAACATTAATCCATTCAATTTATTATTCTACAAAACATTAAATGTCAATAATCTATTAATAAAAAATGTAAAATTGGAACTAAATATTGATAATATAAAAAAAAAATTATTAAGTAAAAACAATACAGAAGTTAAAAAAATAAATTATAATATTAAATCAAAACAAATAGAGTTAAAAAATTTAACAATAATACTACAACAAGATAATAAAACAGAAAAATATATAATATCGACATTAATTGATAATTTAGAAATAAATAAAAATAATATTAATTCAAAGATAATATCTTTTAAACTTAATAATGATAATATAAATATTAATGATTTAAAAACAGAAATAAATTATTTTTTTAAAACAAATACATTGTTTATTAGAGATATAGAAATTATATCAAAATATTTATATTTAAATAGTAATTTATTTATTAGTAATTTAGGTAATTTTATAAAAAATGGAATAATAAATTATAATGATAAGTTAAAATTAAAAATAAATAAACTAAAAATACCTTTAAAACTAATAAATAATGATAAATTAATAGTTTTAAGAAAATATTTAACTAATTTAAATATAATAAATACTGAAATAATATTAGAAAATAATAATATAAAAATAAAAAATGGTAATATTTTATATTTAAACAATATTATAAATTTAGATATAAATATAAATAATATTAAAAATAAAAATAAAATTAATTATGCTATTTACTTTAAAAATGACATATTTAGAGATAATATATTAAAAAAAATAACGCAATATGATTTAGAAAAGATATTAGATTTTAAAATAAAAAACTTTAATTTAAAAATAACAGGTAATATAAATAATATTTTTATTCAAAGTTATATTTTTACATCAATAACAGATATTTTTTTAAATACTCTAATTAAATTAGATTTTGATTTATATTATTTAAATAAAAATTTAAATAATATATTAAAATATATAAAATCTAATATTACATTTAAAAATATAAATTTTTATAAATTAATTAATGGTTTAAATTGTAAATTGTTAAATGTTAATTTATTTTATGATTCAAAAACAAATAATAAATTATTTGACATAAAAATTAATAATATTAATTATAAAAATACTTATAGTTATAATATAACATATAAAAACAATATATTTAATAATGAGATTAAAGGTATTTTAAATATATTTGATGATAATGTTAATATTAATGCAAATACTTATATAAATTATCTAAAAAACAATTTAAATATTAAAATGAATGGAGATATTAATATTAAAAATTTCTTTTTAAAAAATCTTAAAATAAATGATTTAAACTGTAAATTAGAAACTATTTTTAATAAAAATAAAGATTCAATAAAAATAACAAACTTATTAAAAAATATTAATTTTAAAAAATTAAAAACAAACATAACAACAAAAGATATAAATACAACAATAGATATAAATAATGACAATATTATAATAAAAACAATATGTGATTTTCTTAATTCAAATATAGAAATTATTAAATTTAAAAATTTAATTACTAATATTAAAAATATTAGTAAAAACAGAATAAAAAATAATGAAAATATTTTAGGTTTTATTAAAAATTTAAATAATTATGAAGAATCTAAAATAAAAATTGATTTTAATTTAACGAATTCAACATTTTTTAATTTTTTCTTATTTAATAATGTAAATTTTAAAAAATTCAATATGTATTTTAATTTAATATTTAATAAAAATGAGTGTTTTTCAATATTAAATTTAAATACAAATAATTTAGAAATAAATAATTTTAAGATTGGAAATGTATCAATAGTTAATAAAAATCAAATAGAAAAAAATAATATATTAAATTCATTATTAGAAATTAATAGAATTATAAATGCAGAAAATTTTAAATTTTTAACAAAAATAAATATAGAAAATGATATAATAAATTGTAATATAAATTATTTAGAAAATTTATCAAATATATTATTATGTAAATTTAAAATAATTAATGAAAAAAATAATTTTATAGTTGATTTTAATGATAAAGATAATATTTTAAAATTTAAAAATAAAAGATTAATCAATAGAGGAAAAATAGAATTAAATAATTTATTTATTAATTTTATTGATTTAGTGATATTAGATCCAAAAGAAAAATATGAAATTATATCAATAAAAGGTATAGAGTATTATAATATTTTTAATTTAAAAAATAATATAATGGCTACTTTAAATATTAATAAATTAATATTTAAAGATATTTTAAATACTAAACTAATACTAAATTATAGAAATTTTAAAAATAATGTTTTTTTTAAAATAAATTTAAATGAAATATTAATTAAAAATGAAGATTTTAATAATATAATTTGTTCTTTTAATTACAATAGAAATGAAAATAATATAGATTTAAATTTAGAACAAAGTACAAAAGAAAAAAATTTTTTAAATACTAAAATAAATTTAACGTTAGATAAAAATAAAATAATGAATATATTTTTATATCTTGATAATTTCAATTTAAATAAATTTAATTTATTTACTAAAAAGATTGTAGATATAAAAAATGGCAGTATTTCAGGTTATTTTTTTGTAACTGGTACTTTTTATAAACCAATAATAAAAGGAAATGGAACAATAAATGATTTGTCATTTAAAATAAATAAAATAGATTGTACTTATGATAATGGAAATGCTGAATTATTTGCGTTTAATAATAATGAAATAAGAATTTATTCAATAAAATTACAACAAAATAAAAATATATGTTGTAATTTAACAGGAAGTATTTTATTTAAAACATTGTTAAAACCTAAAATTTTAATAAATGGGAAACTAAATAATTGTAAAGTTTATAATATAAATGATGATAAAAATTTCATAAATGGAAATATATATGGAAATGGTGATATTTCATTTAAATATGATATAAAATCATTTAATTTAAATACAAATATAAATGTTATAAATGGAGATATATTAATAAATAATAGCATAGTTGATTATAATAAAAGTATAAATATTATTGATTCAAAGTTAATAGCTTTTAAAAAATATTATTATTCAATAAATAAAAAGAGTAGAACTGATGTTTCTTTAAATATAAACTTAAAAATTGATAATAATTTAAAAATTAAATTAATTTTTAATAAATACAATCAATTAAATGCAATAGGAAACGGTAATATAAATTTAAAATTTATAAATAGTTCTTTTAAAATAAATGGACAATATATTTTTACAAAAGGTAATTATAATTTTCATATTTATAATATATTTACTAAAAATTTTAATATTAAAAATGGAAATATTTTATTTAATAATTCGTTTGAAAATACAAAAATAAAAGTTGATGCTTTTACAAATTCTTATAATACTTCAAAAAACAACAATAAAAATATAGAATTAAACATAAAATTAAATGGATTTATAACATCGCCAAACATAATATATGATGTTAATTTTATCAATGATAATAATATTGAGATTCAAGAAAAATATAATCTAAAAAATTTCTTCTATATTTTATTCTTCGATAATATAACAAATGAACAAATAAATAATCACAGTGATGAAATATTAAATAAAATTATATCAAATTTTACACATAAATATTTTAAGAATTTAAATGTAGAATTTAACTTTAAATTCAATAAAAATAATCAACAGAATTTTTATAAAAACTTAAAATTTAAAACAAGTTACAATTACAAAAACATTTTAAATATAGAAAAAAACACATCTTTTAAATCATATAAAGATTTGTTTAATAATATTTCAATAAAATTGTTATTTTTAAAAAACAAAGGAATTACATCTAATATTGATTTTTTTAAAGATGATATATTGAAAAATGAACTAAAAAAAGGAGATAACAACTTTAACATTATGTCATTAGATTTTAATATTCAAAAAAAATTTTATTAAAATCTTTTAATAATTTTTTTGAGTTCAAATATTTTTATAACAATAACTATGAATGTATTAAAAGTAAAGCCTATTACTGCTGGAAGTAGGTTTAGAATAAAAAGTGATTTTAGTAAATTAACAAAACAGATAAAACCTAAGAAATTACTTAAATTTAAGCATAAAACTGGTGGTAGAAATAATAGTGGTAAGATGACAATGCGCTATATTGGTGGTGGTCATAAGAAGAAATTAAGAGAAATAGATTTTAAAAGACAAAAGTTTGGAGTAAAAGGTAAAGTTGTAAGTATTGAATATGATCCTTACAGAACAGCTTTTATTGCTTTGATTAATTATTCTGATGGTGATAAAAGATATATTATTGCTCCAGAAGATTTAAAAGTTGGTGATATTATTACTTCAGGTAAAGGATCAATACCTGAGATAGGTTGTACTTTACAATTGAATGAAATACCAAATGGTACTTTTATACATAATATAGAGTTAAATCCAGGAGCTGGTGCTAAAATAGTAAGAAGTGCTGGATGTTATGCACAATTATTAGCTAAAGATGGAGATTTTGTTTCTGTTAAATTACCATCAGGAGAAACAAGATTAGTAAATAGTAAATGTTTAGCTACAGTAGGTATTGTTTCTAATGGTAATCATATGAATGAAATGGTTGGTAAAGCAGGTAGAAATAGATGGAAAGGTATAAGACCTAGAGTAAGAGGAGTAGCTATGAACCCTGTAGATCACCCAATGGGAGGAGGAGAAGGTAAAGCATCAGGAGGACATCCTAGATCAAGAAATGGTAAACCAGCAAAAGGTTTAAAAACAAGGAAACATAATAAATATTCCGATAAATTAATAACAAGTAGAAAGAAATAATATGGCAAGATCAATAAAAAAAGGGCCTTACGTTGCTCATTATTTAGTAAAAAAGATAGAAAAAATGCAAGATAGTACTAAGAAAGCTCCAATAAAAACATGGTCAAGAAGATCTATGATAACACCAGATTTTATTGGTTTAAAATTTGAAGTACATAATGGAAATAAGTTTATACCTATATATGTTACAGAGAATATGGTTGGTCATAAATTAGGAGAATTTGCTCCAACGAGAACATTTAAAGGACATACACAAAACAAATAATATTTTGTTATTTTTATTATAATTGTTTTTAAATAAAATTATAAATAAAGTAAAATAACAGAAATATGTACTATAAAAAATAAAAATATGTTGTTGAGTGCTGAAAATTTATATAAGATATATTCGAGAAGGAAAGTAGTTAATAACGTTTCTATATATGTAAATCAAGGAGAGATTGTTGGGTTATTAGGTCCTAATGGAGCAGGAAAGACAACAACTTTTTATATGTTAGTAGGACAAATATCTGCCGATAGTGGTAAGATATTTATCGATGATTTAGATATAACAAAATATCCTATTTGGGATAGAGCAAAAAACGGTATTGGCTATCTTCCTCAAGAATCTTCAATATTTAGAGATCTTAGTGTTGAAGATAATATAAATTTTTCATTAGAACTAATGTCATATAGTCGTAGACAAAAACAAGATAAATTAGAACAATTATTAAATGAATTTAATGTTCAACATATTAGAAAAAATTTAGGAAGGATGTTATCTGGAGGAGAAAGAAGAAGAGTAGAATTAGCACGTTTATTAGCTATAAATCCTAAATTTGTACTTTTAGATGAACCATTTGCAGGAGTAGATCCTATTGCTATTAAAGACATTCAAAATTTGATAAATACTTTAAAAAATAAAAATATAGGAGTTTTAATAACAGATCATAATGTTGATGAAACATTAACAATAACTGATAGAGCTTATTTAATGGCTAATGGTAAGATTTTAAAAAGTGGTACTACAGATGATCTTATCAATGATGAAAACGTACGTTCTGTTTATTTAGGTAAAAACTTCACACTAAAAAACGACTTCTAAATTTTTAAATAAATAACCAAAAATAATATCTAAAAAACAGGAGTGCCGCATTAGTGTTCTTTTAATAAAAAATACTTACTTTAAAAGTAAGCAACCAGTACTTAGTCCTGGACCATTATATAATAATATTAAATATTGTTGCCTACTTTTAAAGTAGGTACATTCGTAGAAACTAAAACATAGTGTATTTTAATAGATAATGTATAAAATTAGTTTTATATTCTTGTTTTGACGAATGTCAAAACGTACATTTGCTACTTTCTTAGAAAGTAGAGTTTTTTTATAAAACTTTTTTACAAAAAAGTTTTATAGATCCAACGTCACGTTGGAAGAAAGTTTCTAATTTAAAAATTAATAATTATAAATTTTTCCATAAAACACTAAAATGTAGCACTCCTAAAAAAATAGAAATACATAAAATTGTAATATAAAACATATTAATAAATTTTTTTTAATAAAACAGATAAATATGAATCATAGGAGTGCTTCATTTGGTTTTTTTATATAAAATCTATTAAACAAATATTCTTTAAATTTGGAAATTTTCTTTTAAATGAGGAAAATTTATTATAAATATA
>Ga0310691_10002162_pt1 | contig 27070 bp, 35 predicted proteins | sample 176DNAGHGlowgp2_FD_203887 | JGI IMG/M metagenome (GOLD analysis project Ga0310691, IMG submission 203887) | Sheep rumen microbial communities from Palmerston North, Manawatu-Wanganui, New Zealand - 1766 DNA GHGlow gp2 (v2) (version 2) | ecosystem: Host-associated > Mammals > Digestive system >... | reverse complement strand
CAGGTGGGTGCCAAGGGCCTCATTTATATAAAGGTAAACAGCGACGGCAGCTTCAAGAGCTCCATCGACAAATTCTACGGGGCCGACGACCTGGCCAAACTGGCCGCCGCCGCCGAAGCCAAGCCCGGAGACCTCGTGCTGGTGATGAGCGGCGCAGGCAAGCGCAAGGTGCAGACCATGCTGGGCGTCCTCCGTCTGGAGATGGGCGGCCGGCTGGGCCTTCGCAACCCCAAGGAGTTCGCCCCGCTGTGGATTGTGGATTTCCCGCTGCTGGAATGGGACGACGAAACCCAGCGCTTCTACGCCATGCACCATCCCTTCACCGCTCCCAAGCCGGAGCACGAGAAGTGGTTCTATTCCGACAAGAAGGAAGACCTGGAGCGTGTCTGCGCCAATGCCTACGACTTTGTGCTCAATGGCAACGAGCTGGGCGGCGGCTCCATCCGTATCCACAACGCCGACATGCAGAAACGCATGTTCGAGGTGCTGGGAATCGGCCCCGAAGAGGCCGAGTACAAGTTCGGCTTCATCATCAACGCCTTCAAGTTCGGCGCTCCGCCGCACGGAGGCCTGGCCTTCGGTTTTGACCGCGTCTGCGCCCTCATGGGTGGGCAGGACACCATCCGCGACTACATTGCCTTCCCCAAGAACAACCAGGGCCGCGACGTGATGATTGACTCCCCGTCCCAGATTGACCAGGCCCAGCTGGACGAGCTTCAGATAGCGTGCAAGTAAGAGCCAAAAAAGCCCTCGGGCAGCATTTCCTGACGGACCAGAAAGTGGCCCGTAATATCGTTAATGCCTTAGAGGGGGGCGCTGCCCCCCGCAATTTCCCTGTATTGGAGGTAGGTCCTGGGATGGGGGTGCTGACGCAGTACCTGCTGGAGCGGGAAGACATCGACCTTCGGCTCATCGAGATAGACACGGAAAGCGTGGAATACCTCCTGACGCACTTTCAGGGCATGCAGGGCCGATTGATGGAGGGAGACTTCCTGCAGCTGAAACTGGAAAAGCTGTTCCCGGAGCAGTTTGCCATCATCGGCAATTTCCCCTACAACATCTCTTCGCAGATTTTCTTCAAGGTGCTGGACTACAAAGACCGTATTCCGGAAGTGGTGGGCATGGTGCAGAAGGAGGTGGCGGAGCGCATTGCGGAAAAGCCTGGCAGCAAGACCTACGGCATCCTGAGCGTGCTGCTGCAGGCCTGGTACAATATCGAATACCTCTTTACGGTGGGCTCCGGCTGCTTTGCCCCGCCGCCCAAGGTGGAGAGCGCCGTGATTCGGCTCACCCGCAATTCCCGCACGGAGTTGGGCTGTGACGAGAATCTGTTCAAGACGGTGGTGAAAACGGCCTTCGGACAGCGCCGCAAGATGATGCGCAATCCCCTGAAGCCTCTGGCCCTGGCCCGCGGCAAGGCCGATATCCTTTCTCAGGACATCTTTTCTCAGCGCCCGGAGCAGCTTTCCGTAGAGGACTTCGTGGCCCTCACCAATTTATTGGATTAAGCAATCCAGCCCTTTTCCAGCAGTACCTGCGCAATCTGGACGGCGTTGGTGGCGGCGCCTTTGCGGATATTGTCGCTCACGCACCAAAGGTTGAGTCCGTTTTCCACGGAAGGGTCCCGGCGGATGCGCCCCACAAACACCTCGTCTTTCTCCCAGGCCGTCAGGGGCATGGGGTAAAGATTCTCTTCGGGCTTGTCCTGAATCACCACCCCGGGCATATCGGCCATCAGCTGAACCGCGTCCCCAAGTTGGAAGGGCTTGAGGAATTCCACGTTCACGCTCTCCGAATGGCCGCCTTTCACCGGCACCCGCACGGTGGTGGCCGATACGGCTATACTGCTGTCTCCCAGAATCTTGCGGGTTTCATTCACCATCTTCATCTCCTCCTTGGTATAACCATCGGGGAGGAAGGAGTCGATGTGCGGCAGAATGTTGAGGTCAATGGGGTGGGGAAACTTGGTGCCGCTGCCGCCGGCCCTTTCGGCCTCCAGCTGCTCGATGCCGCGCTGCCCGGCACCCGTTACGCTCTGGTAGGTGCTCACCACAATCCGTTTGATGCCATAGGCCTTGTGCAGCGGGGCCAGGGGCAGCACCATCTGGATGGTGGAGCAGTTGGGGTTGGCAATGATATAATTTTCCGGGCCGATGGCGTCCGGGTTAATCTCCGGCACCACCAGCGGCACCTCCGGGTCCATGCGCCAGAAAGAGGAATTGTCCACTACGCGGCATCCGGCCGCCGCAAAGCGCGGGGCCAGTTCTCCGGACGCAGCGCCGCCCGCACTGAAAAGGGCCAGGGCGGGCTTGCGGGCAATGGCCTCGTCGGCACTCATTACCGTCCATTCCTTCCCTCGGAAACTCACTTTCTTGCCCCAGGAGCGCTCAGAGGCCACTGGAAGCAGTTTTGTAACAGGAAAGTTACGCTCCTCCAAAACCCGGAGCATCTTGGTCCCCACCAGGCCGGTGGCACCCACTACTGCAACTAACATAAAAGTTTCTTCTTAAAAACTTGTGCAAGATACAAAAAATATGCGTAAGTTTGTGAAAATAGACTCTGACCATGAAAAAAATTTGGGCCCTTGCGGCCACCCTTTCCCTCCTTGCCGCATGCTCTCCTGAAATTTCCTGGACGGAAGGTCCCACCGGGGCCGACGGGCGGGCCGTCCAGAGCCTGACCTTGAAAAACATGCCTGCTGGGGGCCGCATCTGGTTCCAGGAACTGTTTGACAACCACGAGATGGTGGAAGGTCCCGTGAGCGAAATCCACCATTTCCAGGGCACCACCTTCTGGTTCGACGTTCCCGAGGGTGCCGGAAGAGAATTCACCGTCCAATACAAAGGCCGCCCGCTGCCCCGCCGCTCCTGGGCTCCCGATGGCTTTGTGCTGCAGGTGAAAGGCCGTGAAGACCGGCCGATAGCCGCCAGCTATACCTTCCGCGACTGGGAAGGAACGCAGCCGGACCCTGCCTTCTTTGCCAAAAGCTATCCCGTACAGGCCGCAGACCTCATTCCCGTCCCCAAGCGGGTAAGCTACGGAGAGGCACCCGCAGCGCCGGCGCCTCAAAAGCGCCCGGCGGGCTGGTATCGGCTCACCCTCGATGCCGAGGGAAAGCCTTCCGTGGAATCGGCCGATGAAGACGGAGCCCGCTATGCCGCCGTCACCCTGGCCAAGCTTCCGGAAGGAACGCGGGACGTAGTCATCGAAGATTGGCCGGATTTGGGCCTGAGGGGCTTCATGCTGGATGTGGTGCGGGACTTCCGCCCCAAGGAAGAGGTTCTGAAGGTGCTGGACATCATGGCCTCCTACAAGCTGAACCTCTTTCACTTCCACTTGGGAGATGACGAGTCCTGGTGCCTGGAAATCCCTCAGATTCCGGAACTTACCTCATTTGGCGCCCATCATGAGCTCCCGGACTGGGACCTGAAGGAGACGCGGGGTCTCAAACCGCAGGCCGGCGGCCGGATTGGCGTGGATACTTATTATACGCAGGAGGAATACAAGGAAATCCTGCGCTACGCCTGGTCCAAGGGCATTGTCGTGGTGCCGGAGTTCGACGCCCCCGGCCACTCCCGGGCGGCCATCCGGTCGGTGGAGGCCTATATCCGCCGCAGCGGAGACGAAAGCTATCGCCTGCAAGACCCTGCCGACACTTCCCGCTACTGGAGCGCTCAGGATTTCAAGGACAACGTGCTGAGTATCGGCCTGCCGGGCGTTTACAAGTTCTACGGGCTGGTTTTTGATGAGGTGAAGCGCATGCACGCGGAAGCCGGCGTGCCGCTCCCCGCCATCCACATTGGCGGAGACGAGGTGCCGGACGGCGCCTGGGCGGGGCAGGACAAGATGGCCCTCAAGGACCGGTTTACCCGGCGCATGCTGGACCTGGCCATCGAAAAGGGTGTGAAACTGGCCGGCTGGCAGGAGCTGGTGCAGGGCATCCGTCCGGAAACGCTGGAGGCCCTCAGGCCCCAGCTGCTTTTCGTAAATGCCTGGAGCACATTGGGAGAAAATGCCAAACTTACCTACCAGCTGGCCAACGACGGCATTCCGGTGCTGCTTTCCAACGTTCAGCATGCCTATGTAGACTTGGCCTATTCCGACGACCCCAAGGACATCGGCCTGCATTGGGGCGGGTATGTGAACGAAATCAGCAGTTTCTCCCTCCAGCCCTGGAATATCTGCGAGGAGGTGGCGCTGGAGCACCCGGAGAACATCGTGGGGGCCGAGGCTCTGCTGTGGTCGGAGAACCTGCGCTGTTTTGACAACGCCACCTACCAGATGCTGCCCAAAGCCCTGGGCATTTGGGAACGCGCCTGGAACAGCCGTCCGTCCTGGCCCGCGGAAGAGGCTTTCCGGGCCGATTTCGACCGCTTCTACAGCATAATAAATGCCCGTGAGATGCCCTTGTGGGACCGGGAGGGGTACTGTTACAAAAAACGCTGATATATGGATTAACGCGAAAATTGCGTATATTTGCAGACTATGACAAATGTGCTGGGCATATTCGGCTTTCTGAGCTTCGGCTGGGTAGACCTCCTGGATATCTTCATGGTGGGTCTGCTTATCTTTCTGCTGATCAGAAGCATCCGGGGAGACTCCACCGTCTTTAATATCGTGATTGTGCTGGTGGCGCTCCTGCTGTTGCAGGCCGTTGTGTCGGCCCTGGGCATGCGGATGATGACGGCCCTTCTGAACGCCCTGTTGGATGTGGGTGTGCTGGCGGTAATCATCCTGTTCCAGCCGGAAATCCGCCACATGCTCAACCGTTTTGCCGTACAGTCCGGCCTTACCCGCCGAACCGGAGAGCTGTTCAACCGCATCCTCGGAATCCAGGAGGACAAGATGGGAAGCCACAGCGTGGAGGAGCTGGGAGAGGCCGTGAGGGCCATGTCGGCCGAAAAAACGGGCGCACTCATCGTGCTCCAGCACAAGTCTTCCATGGAAGAATACATGGAAACGGGAGACCGTTTCGAGGCCGATATCAACCGTCGGCTCATCATGAATATCTTTTTCAAGAATTCACCCTTGCACGACGGGGCCATGATTATTGTGGGAGACCATATCGCCGCCGCCCGCTGCCAGCTTCCCATGACCAACCGGACAGATATCCCCGCCCATTACGGGATGCGCCACCGCGCGGCCATCGGCCTCAGCGAGGATACGGATGCCGATATCCTGGTGGTGTCTGAGGAAACGGGCAACGTGAGTTTTGTGCGGGGCGGAGAAATCCGCACGGTGCAGGACATGAAGGAACTGCGGCAGCTGCTGGGTTCCATAATGGCTACGGAGGGAGGAAAGTAAATGGACGCGAGACTGGAGGCCAAGCTGGGGTTTGACAAGGTGCGGGAAGCCATATCGGCCCGCTGCTCTACGGAATACGCTTCCGAGCGGGTTCAGAAGGAAGAGTTCGTGGCAGACCCCCGGGAAATCCACCACCGGCATCTGTTGACGGACGAGATGCGTCTTATCCTCATGTTCGAGGAAAATTTCCCCACTTCCGGATATATCGACGCCCTTTCGTTCATAGAGCCCATCGGCCAGAAGGCGTCCATCGATGTGCTGTCGCTGGGAAAACTCCGGACTTTGCTGGAAACCCTGCGCAAAGCGCTGCATTTTTTCCATACCGTGAAGGAGGGCATTTACCCCAACCTGCAGCACATGGCTTCGGGTATCAGCGCCCCGGCCCAGGTGATGAGCCAGATAGACGCCATCCTGGACCGCCACGGAGAAATCAAGGATACGGCCTCCGATGAGCTGTACAAGATTCGCCGGAGCATCCGGGACAAAGAGCTCAGCGTTTCCAAACGGATGAACGCTATCCTTCGCCAGGCCCAGCAGGAAGGGCTGGTGGAGGCCGACGCCAGCGTCTCCATCCGCGACGGAAAGATGCTCATTCCGGTGGCATCGGCAAAAAAACGGGCCTTCCAGGGCTTCGTGTATGACGAGAGCGCCACGGGAAAGACCACTTTCATGGAGCCGGCAGAGATTGTAGCCCTGCAGAACGAGATTGCCGAGCTTCATTTTGCCCAGACAAGGGAGATTGCCCGCATCCTCTACGAATTTGCGGAATTCCTGCGTCCCTTTGTGCCGGAGCTCATAGACGGTGCCCGCTATGTGGGAGAGCTGGATTTCATCATGGCCAAGGCGCAGGTATCCCTGGACTACATTGCCGGCATGCCGGTGGTGTCGGAAGAGGGTGAACTGCGGCTCCGGAAGGCCCGGCATCCGCTGCTGGAAAAGAGCCTCAAGAAGGAAGGGCGGCAGATTGTGCCGCTGACGGTAAGCCTTACGCCGCAAAAGCGTATCCTCCTTATTTCCGGCCCCAACGCCGGCGGCAAAAGCGTGTGCCTCAAGACGGTGGGCCTGTTGCAGTATATGTTCCAGTGGGGCATGCTTGTGCCTACTTCAGAGGCTTCCGAACTGCCGGTGTTTGACCGCATCATGGTCTCCATCGGAGACGACCAGTCCCTGGAGAACGACCTTTCCACCTACAGCTCCTTCCTTACGGATATGAAGGCCATGCTGGAAGTGGCCGGTTCCAAGACCCTTGTCCTTATTGACGAATTCGGTTCCGGAACGGAGCCTGCCGCCGGTGGAGCCATTGCGGAAGCCATTTTGCACCAGCTGGATACCCGCGGTGCGTATGGTGTTATCACCACCCACTATACCAACCTTAAACTATATGCCTCCGGAGAGGAGACCGGCGTTGTCAACGGAGCCATGCAGTTTGATGCGGCCACCGTGGCGCCGCTCTTCGTGCTGGAGCAGGGCCTGCCGGGCTCTTCCTTCGCCTTTGAGCTGGCCCGCAAGATGGGCCTGCCGGAGGCCATTGTGCAAGATGCCGAGCAGCGTGCCGGAGAACAGTTCGTGGGCATAGAGCGGAATCTTCGCAAAATTGCCCGCAGCCGCCGGGCCTTGGACGAGAAGCTTACCAAAATCCGGGCGACGGACAAGACCTTGGAAGGCCTTACGGACCGGTACGAAAAAGAGCTCGAAGACATCAAGGGGATGCGCCGACGCATCCTGGAAGAAGCCCACGAGGAGGCGCAGAAGATTATCAAGGATGCCAACAGGCAGGTGGAAAATACCATCCGCACCATCCGGGAGTCGCAGGCTGCCAAAGACCAGACCAAGGAGGCCCGCTCGGAGCTGCAAGGCTTTTTGGGCGCACTGGCCGAAGAAAGAGGCCGCCGGGACGCCTATATCGACAAGAAACTCCAGGCCGTCCGGGAGCGCAAGGAACGGGAGCAGGCTCGGAAAAAACGTCGCGCCGACGGTCAGACGCTCCGGCAGTTGGAGGAGAAAGAGACTCAGGAGGCCGCCCTGGCTGCCTTCCGCAGCGCTCCGCTTAAAGTGGGGGAGAAGGTCCGTATCAAAGACAACGGGATGGTGGGAGAGGTTTCCAAGATAAGCACCAAGGCCGTGAGCGTGATTGTGGGCAGCATAACCACCAAGCTGCCGCTGGACCGGGTGGAGAGAATTACGGCGGGCGAATACAAGGCGGTGGCCGGAAAACCGGCCGAGAGGCCCCGTCAGGTGTACGATGCCGCCATCAGCGAGCGCAAGGCGCAGTTCAAGCTGGAGCTGGATGTAAGAGGGGAGCGGGTGAACGATGCGCTGGAAATTGTGATGCGCTATATTGACGATGCCATCATGCTGGGTGTTCCTTCGGTGCGGATTTTGCATGGAAAGGGAACGGGCGCCCTGCGTGAGGAAATCCAGAAGTACGTGCGCACCGTGCCCGGCGTCAGCTCTGTCGCAGACGAGCATATCCAAATGGGTGGCTCCGGCGTGACGGTAGTGAAATTTGACTAAAACCATAACCATGAACGTTCTTAAAACCAGCAGGATAGGGCAAGTTGGAGAACAAATGGCCTGTGATTTCCTGCAAAGCCGTGGCCACCAGATCCTGGACCGCAATTGGAGGGCCGGCCACCTGGAGCTGGACATTGTGTCCGAAGCCCCGGACGGCCTGCATTTCATAGAGGTGAAAGCCCGGACGGCCCCCGTTACCACCACGCTGACAGACCAGGTGAACAAAGTGAAGCAGAAAAGGATATCGGCCGCAGCCGTCCAGTATCTCAACAAAAAGAACCTGGGCGGGAAAGAAGTATTCTTCGACATTGTTTCCGTGCTTTTTGACGGCAGCCAGACGGTTGTCCGCTATTTCCCCCAGGCGTGGATACCCATGTATGTTTAGCCTATGGACAAGCATCGTTATTGTGTAATCATGGCCGACGGCTCCGGAACCCCGGACCAGCTCAGGAGAACCTATGAGCGTTTCGCGCGTTTTTTCCCTTCTGAGCGCATTCTGATTGTCACTCTGGAGGGTTTCGCCTCCCTGGCGCGGGAAACCCTGCCCCAGCTTCCTCAGGAGAATCTTCTTGTGGAGCCCTTTGCCCGCAAGACGGCCCCCTGTATGGCCTACGCGGCCTATACCCTCCTCACCCGGGACCCTCAGGCGGTCATTGTGGCCACCCCCTGGGACCTTTATATCCGGGACGAAGCCCTCTTTGCCCAAACCATCGACGAGGCCTTCCGCTATGTGGAGGAAAACGACGTCCTCATGACGCTGGGCATCGTTCCCAAGGCGCCTGACACCAACTTCGGCTATATCCAGGTGAAGGAAGGCCGCGACGCCCATCTGATGGCCGGTCCGCTGCAGGTGAAAACCTTTACGGAGAAGCCTTCCCGGGAACTGGCCGAGGTTTTCGTGCGCACCGGAGAGTTCTTCTGGAACAGCGGTATCTTCATCTGGAAGGCCTCCACCATCTGTGCTGAGATGGAAAAATACCTCCCGGAGGTGACGGAGCTTTTCCGCGGCTGGGAAGAGCATATCGGGGAGCGCGCCTTCGTGGAAAGCGCCTATGCGGAGTGCCCCAAGGTGTCCTTGGACTACGGTGTCATGGAGCACACCTCCCGGGCCTGGCTTTACCCCGCCCGCTTCGGTTGGGCCGATATTGAGCGGCTGTGAAAAAACCTGTTCATAAGTAATAAAAGTTTTGGAAAATCAGGGAATTATCCCTATCTTTGCGGTCCGCAAAAGTGTGCGGGCCGTAATTTTTTACGGTTAAAGCATTTATAAACAATTAATTAACAAACACCAATGCCTGGTTTAATTGGAAAGAAAGTCGGAATGATTTCCGTCTTCGGTGCCGACGGGAAGAATATCCCGTGCACTGTCGTTGAGGCTGGTCCGTGTGTTGTCACGCAGGTTCGCACTGTAGAAACCGACGGTTACTCCGCCGTGCAGCTTGCCTATGACGAAAAGAAAGAGAAACGCACCAGCAAGGCTCTGAAGGGCCATTTCGAAAAGGCTGGAACTACTCCCAAGAAGAAACTCGTGGAATTCGAGGCAGACTTCGACAGAGAGCTCAAGCTCGGAGACACCATCACCGTGGCCGATGTCTTCACGGAAGACGTCAAATTCGTCGATGTTGTCGGTACTTCTAAAGGTAAAGGTTTCCAGGGCGTCGTGAAGCGTCACGGATTCGCCGGTGTAGGCGGTGAGACCCACGGTCAGCACAACCGTCTGCGTCACCCCGGTTCCATGGGCGCAAGCTCCTGGCCTTCCCGCGTTTTCCCCGGCATGCGTATGGCAGGCCACATGGGCGCAGAGCGTGTGAAGGTATTCAACCTGGAAGTTCTCAAGGTTATTCCGGAGAACAATCTGCTCGTTATCAAGGGTTCCGTCCCCGGAGCCAAAGGTTCTTACATTATTCTGGAGGCTTAAGCTATGGAACTTTCTGTATATAAGATTGACGGAACTGAATCCGGAAAGAAGGTTGTCCTTGACGAGAAGGTCTTCGGCGTACAGCCCAACGACCACGTCATCTATCTGGACGTCCTCAATTATCTCGCTGCCCAGCGTCAGGGCACGGCCAAGACCAAGGACCGCAGCGAAGTTGCCTATTCCACCAAGAAACTCGGTCGCCAGAAGGGCGGCGGCGGTGCCCGTCACGGCTCCCTGAAGGCCGGCATCTTCGTGGGCGGCGGCAATGTGTTCGGCCCCAAGCCCCGCGACTACCGCTTCAAGCTCAACAAGAAGGTGAAGCAGCTGGCCCGCGTGAGCGCCCTCTCTTACAAGGCTGCCGAAGGCAAGATTGTGCTCGTGGAGCCCTTTGCCATGGACGCCCCCAAGACCAAGGAGTTCAAGAACATCCTGAGCAACATCAAGGCCGGAGACCGCAAGGTTCTCTTCGTTCTCCCGGAGAACTCCAACAATATTTTCCTGTCATCCCGCAACCTGCCTTCCGTGCAGGTAATCACCGTTGACGAGATCAATACCTACGCTATCATGAATGCCCATTCTCTGGTGCTTGTGGACGGCGTGCAGGACATCCTCGCAGCAAGAGTAAAGTAAAGGAGAAAGAAAAATGGGTATTTTAATTAAGCCAATCGTAACCGAGAAAATGACGGCTGAGGGCGAAAAGCTCAACCGTTACGGTTTCATCGTGGACCGCAAGGCCAACAAGATTCAGATTAAGGCCGCTGTGGAGCAGATGTACGGCGTTTCCGTCGCAGACGTGAACACCCTCAATTACCACGGAAAACGCAAGCAGCGTTACACCAAGGCCGGCCTTCTGCGCGGCCGCATGAATCACTTCAAGAAGGCTTATGTCACGCTTGCAGGTGAAGACAAGATTAATTTCTACGACAATATCTAAGAAGGAGAATAAGTTATGGCAATCAAGAAGTACAAGCCGGTAACTCCCGGTCAGCGCAACAAAGCTATCAGCTCCTTCGATGAGATTACCGCGAAGAAGCCCTACAAACCGCTCCTCACCCCGCTCAAGAGCACGGGTGGACGTAACAACACCGGTCAGATGACCGTGCGTTACCGTGGCGGTGGACACAAGAGAATGTACCGCCTCATTGACTTCGTCCGCAGCCGCGACGAATTCAAGGCCACCGTTCTCACCATAGAGTACGACCCTAACCGCAGCGCCCGTATCGCCCTCATTCAGTACGAAGACGGCAAGAAGAGCTACATCATCGCTCCCAACGGCCTCAAGGTGGGTCAGGTAGTGGAAAGCGGCCCTCAGGCTTCCCCGGATATGGGTAACTGTCTGCCGCTGGCCAACATCCCCGTGGGTACCCTCGTACACGCTATCGAGCTCCGTCCCGGCCAGGGTGCCGCTATGGCACGTTCCGCCGGCACCTACGCCCAGCTCGCCGCCCGCGAAGGCAACTACGCCATCCTGCGCCTCCCTTCCGGAGAAACCCGCATGGTTCCCGTGGCCTGCCGCGCTACTGTAGGTACTGTTTCCAACCCGGATCATAATCTGGAATCCGACGGTAAGGCCGGACGTACCCGTCACCAGGGTCGTCGTCCTCACAACCGTGGTGTTGTGATGAACCCTCACGATCACCCGATGGGTGGTGGTGAAGGCCGCGCCTCCGGTGGACATCCGCGTTCCCGTAAGGGTCTGCCTGCAAAGGGCTACAAGACCCGTAACCCGAAGGCCGTGTCCAATAAGTTCATTATTGAAAGACGTAAGAAATAACGGAATAAACTAACATATTATGAGTCGTTCACTTAAAAAAGGACCGTACATCCAGGAAGCCCTGGAGAACAGAATTCTTGCTATGAATGACGGTAGCAAGAAGAAAGAGGTTGTCAAGACTTGGTCCCGTGCCAGCATGATTTCCCCTGACTTTGTCGGCCACACCATCGCCGTCCATAACGGCAACAAGTTTGTTCCGGTATATGTTACTGAGAATATGGTAGGTCACAAGCTCGGTGAGTTTGCTCCCACGAGAACTTTCAGAGGCCACGCAGGCAACAATAAGAAATAATGTTTAAAGGATTGACATTATGGGAAAGAGAAAAAGACTGATGGCCGAGCGCCTGAAAGAGACCAAGAAGCAGACCGCTATCGCAAAACTTAACGACGTTCCTACCTCCCCGCAGAAAATGCGCCTGGTGGCAGACACCGTCCGCGGAGTGGAAGTAAACCACGCCCTGGATCTTCTGCACTACTCCAAGAGGGACGCTTCCGCATATCTGGAGAAACTCCTCAAGAGCGCTATTGCCAACTGGGAAGCCAAGAACCCGGAGCAGACCAAAGATTTGGAAGAGGGCAAGGTGATTGTCAAAACCATCATGGTAGACGAAGGCCGTACGCTCAAGCGCATCCGTCCCTGCCCGCAGGGCCGCGCCGGACGTATCCGCAAGCGTTCCAACCACGTTACCATCATCCTGGACACCAAAAAAGCAGTGGAGGAATAAACTATGGGACAGAAAACCAATCCAATCAGCAACCGTATCGGTATCACCCGTGGTTGGGACTCCAACTGGGTAGGCGGTAACTACGCCGAGAAAATCGCCGAAGACTACGAGATTCGCAAATACCTGGGAAGCCGCCTGGCCAAGGCCAGCCTCTCCCGCATCATCATCGAGCGCACCCTGAAGCTCATCACCGTCACCATCCACGCCGCCCGTCCGGGCGTGATCATCGGCAAAGGTGGTCAGGAAGTGGACAAACTGAAGGAAGAGCTCAAGAAGGTGACCAGCAAGGATGTTCAGATCAACATCTTCGAGGTAAAGCGCCCTGAGGTTGACGCCACCATCGTGGCCGATTCCATCGCCCGCCAGATCGAAGGCCGCGTGAGCTATCGCCGCGCCATCAAGATGGCCATCGCCACCGCCATGCGCGTGGGTGCCGAAGGCATCAAGGTCCAGATCAGCGGCCGTGTGGGCGGCGCCGAAATCGCCCGCTCCGAGATGTTCAAGGAAGGCCGCACCCCGCTGCACACCTTCCGTGCCGACATCGACTACGCCCTTGCCGTGGCTCACACCCAGATGGGTACCATGGGTATCAAGGTGTGGATTTGCAATGGCGAGAAGTACGGCAAGCAGGATCTGAGCCCCAACGCCGGTTTCGCCGGCAATTCCGCCGCCCCCGCCGCCGGTCGCCGTGAAGGCGGTCGTGACCGCGGAGAGCGTCGTGGAGGCCGTGGCGGCCGTCGCGAAGGCGGACGCGGAGAGCGCCGATAAGCGATTACGCAATATTTTAGGAAAAGCGACCGGAATCGGCCGCTTTTTCTTATCTTTGTACTTTGGAAAAAACAACGAACTGTATGAAAAAGAATTTATTGCTGCTGGCCGCCGTGGTGCTGGCCTGCATGGTTAGCTGCAAAGGCAAGACCGAAGAAGAAAAACTGGCCGAATTCAACGCCTGGAACCAGGCCTTCGTAGAGAATTACCGCGCCCGTCTGGTGGCCCTTCAGGACGACGCCCAGGCCGCCGAGGAATTTGCGGATTCCGCCTACAACGCCTATCTGGACTACAACAAGAAGGCCCTGGAGCAGAACCTGAACAATGCCGTGGGCGTAGCCGCTCTCAAGGAAGTGTACTCCGACCTGGAGGACGAAGAGCTGGAGAAGCTCCTGGGCAAATTCACCGCTCCCGTCACCGGTCAGGATTCCGCCTTTGTGGCCAGCCTCAAAGAAGGCCTGAAGTCCCGCAAGGGCACGGCCGAGGGCCAGATGTTCACGGACTTCGAGATTGACGGCGTAAAGCTGTCCGACTTCGTGGGCAAGGGCAAGTACGTGCTGGTAGACTTCTGGGCCTCCTGGTGCGGCCCCTGCCGCCGCGAGATGCCCAACCTCCGCGCCGTGTACGAGGAGTTCAAGGGTGAGCAGTTTGACATGCTTTCCGTGGCCGTCTGGGACAAGCTGGAAGACACCATCAAGGCTGCCGAGGAAGAGAACATTACCTGGAACCAGATTCAGAACGCCCAGAAGGTCCCCACGGACATCTACGGCATCGAGGGCATTCCGCACATCATCCTCTTCGGCCCCGACGGCACCATCCTGAGGCGCAACCTGCGTGGTGAGCAGATTCGTGAAGCCGTTGCAGAAGCCCTGGGCAAGTAATTGACCGTCAGAGAAAAAATAGCCTTATTTCCCCATTCCCCCGGCGTTTATAGATACTATGACGCCGAGGGAAAGGTTATTTATGTGGGAAAGGCCAAGGACCTCCACAAGCGGGTGGCGCAGTATTTTGTGCCGCCGGAGCGCCTGAACACCAAAACCCGCATCCTGGTATCCAAGATTGCCGACGCCCAGTTCTCCGTAGTGGATTCCGAGGCCGATGCCCTCCTGCTGGAGAACAACCTCATCAAGCAGTACAAGCCCAAGTACAACATTCTGCTTAAAGACTCCAAGACGTACCCCTGGATTTGCGTCACCGGCGAGGAGTTCCCCCGGGTGTTCATTACCCGGCGCATCGAGAAGGGCAAGGGGAACCGGTACTTCGGCCCCTACAGTTCCGTGATGCATGCGCGCAACCTGGTGGATTTCTTCTCGGAAACGTACAAACTGCGCACCTGCACCCTCAAAATCACCTCCGACGCCATCCTGAGGGGGAAGTATCGGCCCTGTCTCAAATTCCATATCGGCAAATGCGACGCCCCCTGCGTGGGCAAAATTTCCAAGGAAGAGTACAGCGCCTATATCGAGGAAATTGTGCATATCCTGAGCGGGCGCGGCTCCGAGGTAATCCGCCATTACAAGGCCCTGATGGCCGATGCCGCCGGGCGCCTGGCCTTCGAGGAGGCGCAGGCCTTCAAGGACAAGCTCCGCACCCTGGAGAAACATTATGCCAAGAGCATCATCACCCAGGCCTCCGACATCGAGGCCGATGTCTTCACCCTGATCTTTGACGGCACCGAGGCTTTCGGTAATTTCCTCCGCATCCGGGGCGGTGCCATTGTGCAGAGCTTGAACCTGGGCTTCCGCAGCCAGATTGAGGAAGAGCAGGCCTCTGTGCTGTCCACCTTTATCGGCGAGATTGAGGACAAATTCGGGGAACTTTCCAAGGAGGTGATTGTGCCCTTCCTGCCGGACGTGGAAATTGAAGGGGTGGAATTCCGGATTCCCCAGCGGGGAGACAAGTTGGCGCTGCTGGAATTAAGTGCCAAAAATGCCAAGGAATTCCACTTTAACAGCATCAAGCAGCGGGAGCATACAGACCCGGACGCCTTCCGCATGAGCGTGATGACGGAACTGCAGAAGGCCCTGGGCATGAGCGTGCTGCCCCGCCACATGGAGTGCTTTGACAACTCCAACGTGCAGGGCACCAATCCGGTGGCCAGCTGCGTGGTTTTCCGCGATGCGCAGCCCTCCAAGGCCGATTACCGGCGTTTCAAGATTAAGACGGTGGTGGGCGCCAATGACTTTGCCTCCATGAAGGAAGTGGTGAACCGGCGTTATTCCCGCATGCTGGAGGAGGCTCCCGACGACCTTCCGCAGCTTATCGTGATAGACGGCGGCAAGGGGCAGCTGGATTTTGCCCATCAGGCCCTGGCCGAGCTGGGTATCCTGGACCGCGTTACCGTGGTGGGCCTGGCCAAGCGCCTGGAAGAGGTGATTCGGGTGGGAGACCCTTATCCGCTGTTCATAGACCGCAATTCGCAGGCCCTCAAGGTGCTGCAGCATATCCGTGACGAGGCCCACCGCTTTGGCATCACCTTTCACCGCAACCTCCGCTCCAAGGCTGCCATCCAGAGCGCCCTCAGGGAAATCAAGGGGGTGGGAGAGAAGACGGAGCAGCGTCTGCTCATGCACTACGGCTCCGTGGCGCGCATTGCCGCTGCGCCCCTGGAGGAGCTCAGCGCCCTGGTTGGCGCAGATTTGGCCGTAAGGATTCATGATTATTTACAATAGATTCTTCGCTTCGCTCAGAATGACAGAAAAACAGTTCAATAAGTATTTCAATGCCTTTATCCTGATAGGGATGACGGTGGTTACGTGCATTGTGACGGGCATCAAGCTGGGTGATGCCGGGGACGGTGAGCATCTGTGGCTGTTGCTCAGCGCCTTTGGGTCCCTGATGGGCGTGCTGGCGACGGTTTGTTCGGCCAACGGCTGGATTATCACCTTCCTGTTCGGTTTTCTGGACGTGAGCATCTATGGCGTGGCATGCTGGATGAACTGGCGGGAGGGCGGCTCGGGCCTGGGCAACGCCCTGCTGCACTTCGCCTACTTTGTTCCCATGCAGCTGGTGGGCTTCCTGCAGTGGAAGCGCCGGGGGGCCAAGTCCTCTCACCAGGTGAAAGCGCGTCGGCTGAGCCCCTCCATGCGCTGGGCCTGGCTGGGCATTTCCCTGGTGGCCACGGTGGTGCTGTACCTGATTATCGCCCGCTTTGACCGCTCGGCCGCCACGGGTTTCCTGAAAGTGGCCGTGGTGCTGGATGTAGTTCCCCTGGTGTGCAATATCATCGGCCAGCTTCTGATGTCTACCGCCTATATGGAGCAGTGGGTCTTCTGGATAGCGGTGAATGTGTTCTCCATTGCCCTGTGGGTTAACTCAGACCAGTCTTTCGCCCCGGTATACATTGTCAAGTACAGCTTCTATCTGATTAACTCCATCAACGGACTGCGAATCTGGAACCGACTGAGCAAAGAGGCGTAGTTTTGGGCAAAATATGGGGTATTTCAGAAAAATTTACTATATTTGCACGTTATTTCGCTTTGGAAAAAGTAACAAAACGTAAACAATAAACTTTAAACCTATCTGTTATGACTAAGGAAGAAATCGTAAAGCAGGTCAAGGATATCATCGTTGACAAGCTTGGTGTCGAGGAAAGCGCTGTTACGGAAAGTGCCAGCTTCACCAATGACCTCGGTGCCGATTCCCTGGACACCGTAGAACTGCTCATGGAATTCGAGCGCGTTTTCGGTATCAAGATTCCTGATGAGGAAACCAGCGGTATCGCCACAGTGGGCGACGCCATCAACAAGGTTGCCGAGAAGATTGGCTAATCCCCTTTGTTGAAAAACAATAACGGCCCTCAACCTTTCGGTTGGGGGCCGTGCTTTTTTGCGCCCGGCGTCCTATTTCTCCGGGATGGCGAAGGTGATGCGGAACAGGGGATGGCGGTTGTCTCCGTATCCGTTGAGGACGGCGCGGTAGTAGCGGTCCTTGTCCAGTTCGGTATTGACGGTATAACTGGTTTGGGACTGGGCCGCCATCATCTGGGCCAGCATCATGTAATTGTAGTAGTTGCTGTAACCGTAGCCGCCGCCATAGCCGGAGCCATAACCGTAGCCGCCGCCATAAATGCCGTTATAGTAGCTGGCATACATGAGGTTGCGGTAATACTCGTTGTCCATGAGTGAACCGGTGGCCTGGGCCACCTGCTCGGAGAAAATGGTAAGTAGCCAGATGTCGGCATCGGTGGCCGTGTCCAAGTCTGTGCGGGACAGGAGCGCTTGCAGATGGTAGGTGATGTCCGGAGAATAGAGGAGATTGGAGCGGTCTATGTCTCCCTGGTCCTCGGCGCTTACGGATGCGTCCGTGAGACCGGCGAAGGTGGGCCGGGGCACGCCCTCGTCATTCTTGACGTCTTTCTGGATGGTGGGGCTCAGGATGGAAGGGAAATACTTCATCTGCGTGTAGTCTTCGGGCATCTCGAAGGGAAGTTCGATGGTGGCCTTCACGATGACGGCTTTTTCCAGGTCTCCGTTTTTGGAAAGAACGGCTTTGCGGGTAAGTTCCTGAAGTTCCTTGGCCCGGATTACCGGCTTGAGACCGCCGCCACCTTCCACATAGATTTTGTCACCCGCGTTTCCGGGCGTGGTGGACTGGGTTGTGCGGTTGAAGCAATACTGATAGAATTTTGTGTTGCTCTGAATGTACTCCTGCTCGTCGTAAAACTCGGGTTCCCCGGGGATAATCAGGAAGGTGGAGTCTTTCCTCTCTCCGTCCCAGGTGCTGTGTACCTTAAGCCTTCCCACATTGTTGTTACGGGTGTAGTATTGGTTGTAAACGCTCAGGTAAGAGAAGTTGAACAGGTTGATGCGGCCGCCCAAGCCTTCTGGCACGTCGGTTGCCAGGTGAATGCCCGGGAAGAAGGCAATAAGTTCGTCGTACTTGTCCACCACAACCTCGTCTCCTTTCTCTCTTCTGAAGACGGGACCGGTTTGCTGAAGCAGCTCCAGGTAGTCCTGGGCAAATTCCTCGGTGAAATTGAAGGTGAGGTTCGTTTCTCCGTTATAGGCTATGGGGCCTTCGGTGAGAAGCCGGCTTCCGTGCGGAATCTCCTGGGTGTTCCGGGTGTCTTCTCCGGATTCGGGTAGTTTCTTGGTGAGTTCCGTCACGTAGATGTTCTGGATGATATGGGCCTGGGAATCATCGGCGCAGGAGACGGTGTCCCTTTCGAAGTTAAGGGTGAAACTCACGGCCACGGGGTTTTCCCCGAAATCGATGGAGTCCAGTTCCGGCATCAGGGTAAAGGCGGCTTCCCGGGTGGTGAGGCCGAAGACCTCGTCCCGGATGGCTCCTACGGCTATACGGGAGTCCGAGTAACCGGAGAGGGCTTCAGAGGATTTGAGACGGATGTCTTCCAGCGGGAATTCTTCTGTATAAGTGTTGAAAATGAGGCTTTTGTCCACCAGGCCTTTCCCAAGGCTGTTGTCCACTTTGATACAGGCGGGAGCCGCAAGTGCTGCCGCGAGTGCAAGGACCAGGAAGGATTTCTTCATGCTAATAGCTTGTCGTAAAATGCGTTGTAGTTGTCCATGTAGCTTCCGTCGGAGAAGGATGCCTCGTCAAAGGGAAGGAGGGGGAGCCCCGTTCCCCGGACATGTTCCACCAGTGCGGGGTCCACATTGGGGGCGCCCAGGATGATGCCGTCGGAATACTGCGTTGCTAATTTTGCAAGTTCTATGCCGCCGGCCTCCGGTGTAAGGACGCTCACATCCCCGGGGCCGATATCTCCCAGGAGGATGGTCTGGTCAAAGCCCGCAGAGAGTTTTTCGGGGGTGCTGTCGTCGTAGAGGGAGAGCACCACCTTGGAGTGGGTGAAGATAGGGTCTTCGTTGTAGGCCTTCTTCAGGTAAAGGGGGAGTACGTGGGTAATCCAGCCGCTGCAATGGATGATGTCGGGTGCCCAGCGCAGTTTTTTCACGGTCTCCAGGACGCCGCGGGCAAAGAAGATGGCACGTTCCCCGTTATCGGCGAAAAACTGTCCGTTCTCGTCCCGGTCTATTTGTTTGCGGCGGAAATAATCCTCGTTGTCGATGAAATAGACCTGGATGCGGGCGGCCGATATGGAGGCGACCTTGATTACCAGGGGGCGGTCCACATCCGAAATAATGATGTTCATCCCGGAGAGGCGGATAACCTCATGGAGTTGGTTCTTCCGTTCGTTGATGCAGCCGTAGCGGGGCATGAAGGCGCGAATCTCCTTCTTCCTTTCCTGGATTCCCTGCGGCAGTTCCCGGCACACCTTGGCCATCCGGCTTTCCGGAAGGTAGGGGCACATTTGGGCGTTGACGAACAAAATCTTCTTGGTGGAATCTCCCATAATACTATTATTTAACCCACAAAGTTACTAAAAATTTTTGAGTTTTTCGGCGGTTTGCGTAACTTTGAGCCCAAATGAAGAACTCAACTATGCGCCGCAGGCTCATCAGCGCCTGGATTTCTACGGTCATCAGCTTGTCCCTGGTCCTGCTTCTGGTAGGGGTGGGAACCCTTCTTGTCATCAACGCCCGGGAGGTGGGAGACTATTTCAAGGAGAACCTCCAGGTCAACGTCCTCCTGAAGGAGCAGGTGACGGAGGAGGAGGCGCTCCGCTATGAGTCCAAGGTGGCCGCCATTCCCGGCGTAAGGGCCACGCACTACATTTCCCGGGAGCAGGGAAAGGAAGAGATGACCCGTCTGCTGGGAAAGGATTTCCTGAGTGTCTTCGAGCAGGCCCCCATCCCCATCTCCATCGACGTGAATCTGGAGGCGCCCTATGTCCAGGCCGACAGCCTGCAGGCGATTAAGGCGCAGCTCTCCGAATCTCCTCTGGTGGACGAGGTGGTGTATCAGACTTCCCTCGTGGACGCCCTTAACGAGAACCTCCAGAAGATTTCCCTGGCGCTGTCCCTCATGGTGGCAGTCCTTCTTTTCATCTCTTTCGTCCTTATAGGCAATACCGTCCGCCTGGACCTTTTCAACCGCCGTTTCAGCATCCATACCATGCATCTGGTGGGTGCTACGCGTGCCTACATCCGCCGGCCCTTCGTGGGAAGGGCGGCCTTGCAGGGCCTTTTCGCCGCCCTTATAGCCATCCTGCTGCTGGTGGGCGGCCTGTACGTGCTCCGGGAGGAGTTCGCCCAGCTTTTCAAGATTTTTACCTTAGACAGTCTCCTGTATACCATGGCCGTCATGATTCTGGTGGGCCTCACGGTCTCCACCTTCAGCACCTTTCTGGTGGTGAATAGGCTGGTGGGATACAATAGAGACCAGTTATACTCGTATTAGTATGGCAAAAAAGACAGATACTCCGGACAAGTCCGGCAAGATGGCCGTCACGGCCAAGGGGCTCCGCTTCATGATAGCGGGGCTGGTGGTCATGGCCGCCGGTTTCCTCCTCCTTAGCGGCGGCGGCTCCGACGACCCTCAGGTGTTCAACTACGCCATGTTTGATTTCCGCCGCCTGGTGGCTGCCCCCATCGTGATTATCGCGGGCATCGTGCTGGAGGTCGTGGCAATTATGGGAAAATTTAAAGCGTAGCGCTATGGAATGGTGGCAAGCAATTTTACTTGGGATTGTTCAGGGGCTCACTGAGTTCCTGCCGGTGTCCAGTTCGGGACATCTGATGATTTTCAAAGAACTTGTAGGGGCCGATGCAGAGGGCTTCCTGGATTTCACCGTCACGGTGCATCTGGCCACGGTGGTGGCCACCATCGTGGTGTTCTGGAATGCCATCTGGACGCTTCTGAAAGGCTTTTTCAAGTTCAAGTACAACGACGAGACGGACTATGTGTGCAAGGTCCTGGTATCCCTGGTTCCGGTGGCCCTGGTGGGCTTCCTTCTGAAGGACCAGGTGGACGCCCTCTTCGGGGAATCCCTTACCCTGGTGGGCGTGGGACTGGTTATCACCGCAGGTCTCCTCTTTTTCTCCGACAATGCTGCCCGGTGGCTGCGGCCTTCCCGCACGCAGGTCCGTAACGGGATCTCCTACTGGCAGGCCTTCGTGGTGGGCATCGCCCAGGCCTTTGCCGTGATGCCGGGCGTGTCCCGCAGCGGCAGCACCATCGCCACGGGCCTCATTATCGGCGTAAAGCGGGAAAACATGGCCCAGTTCTCCTTCCTGATGGTATTGATTCCCATCATCGGCGAGCAGTCGCTGGACCTTCTGAAGGTGGCTGTGGGAAATGAGACGTTCGGCGGCGGAGTGGGCCCCATGGCGCTTTGCCTGGGCTTTGTCGCGGCCTTTGTGAGCGGCCTTTTCGCCTGCCGCTGGATGGTTTCCATCGTCAAGAAGGCCAAGCTGAGTTGGTTCGCCCTCTACTGTCTGGTGGTGGCCCTCCTCATTTTCCTTCTGTCATAGCCTTGTCCAAGCCCCTGACATATTTCGTCTCAGACGTGCATCTGGGTCTTCAGGTAGGAGACCCGGCGGCGCGTGAGAAAGCCTTTGTCTCCTTTCTTCGTGACATAGACCCTCAGAAGACAGAGTCCCTGTACCTTCTGGGAGATATATGGGACTTCTGGTATGAGTACCGGGATGTGGTCCCCAAGGGCTACGTCCGGGTTTTCGGCGCCCTGGCAGACCTTATGGACAAGGGTGTCAAACTGTTTTTTTTTCCGGGCAACCACGATATCTGGACTTATCGCTATTTTGAGGAGCTGGGAATGGTGAAACTGAGCCAGCCCTATGTGACCCGCATCGGCACAAAGACCTTCTGCCTGGGCCATGGAGACGGCCTTGGTCCCGGGAATTACTGCTACAAATTCATCAAGGCCGTCTTTCACTGCCGCTTCCTGCAGGTGCTTTTCTCCTCCCTCCATCCCTGGTTAGCTTTCCGCCTGGGCAATGGCTGGAGCCGCCGCTCCCGCGAAGGGAAGCCCATCTCCTATACCTTCAAAGGGGCCGATGAACCCCTTTATCGCTTTTGCCGGGACTTCCGGAAGCATCAGGCGGTGGATTTCTTCGTCTTCGGCCATTACCACAGCCGGGTGGACATGCCCGTGGGGCAGGCCCGCCTGGTGATGCTGGGAGACTGGATGACCGCTCCTGGCTGGCTGGTTTTCGATTCCGAAACAGGGAGTCTGGCCGCTTATTCCAAATAGCTTTCCGGCACATCCACTTGGGGCGGTTCCTCCCAGAAGATGGACCAGTAGAGCGCCGGGAACTCCCCGGCGTTCCATATCTGCACCAGCTCCTCTATGGTGGCATCGGCCCCGGTGGGGTCGTAGCCGGTCTTGAGGCTGTTGTCGAACAGTTTGGCCACGGCCTCCCAGAAGCCGGCGGCCAGGCGGTTCTTGTAGTCCTTGATGATGATGTAGGGCGTGAGGCCGGTTTCCCGGTTGATAAGTTTCAGAAGGAGCGCCCCCTGCTGGATGCTCATATTGCGCATGGGCTTTTCAAAGTCCCGGAAGAGCTGTTTCTGCACGGCGTCGATGTATCGCTCTTTCTTGAGCCCGCGGTAATGCTCCGCGTTGAGGGTGCTGTCCACCTGTTTGATCAGTTGTCCGGACGCCTGTGCGTACGGATACACGCGGGCGAAGCGCCAGACCAGCTTGTAATAGGCCCTCCACTGCTTCTCGCTGCGGGCTTTTCCCCGGCCGATGATGTATATGGGCGGGAGTTTGTCCAGGTAGGTGGTGTCTCCGTTTTCCACTTGCATGCGGAGATAGCCCCGGGCGCCTTCGACGCCGTCGGCCTGAACCTGGCGCCGGGCCATCTCGGCCTGTCTTTCGCGGGCCCTGTCCATGGCGCGGCGGATGTGGTTCTGCGCACCTGCCCCAAGGGGGAACAGGAGCAGCAGGGCCGATGCAAGGACGATATGACGGATGCTTTTCATTTCTGGCGCAAAGGTACTTACTTGCAAAATATTTACCAAACAAAAAGAACCTGTTTGCCTTGGTCGAAAATGGCGGGAAGTTTTTTTGAACAATATCTGTAACTCGCTCATTTTTCATGTAGTTAGCTGTCGAAACTTGCGGTCGAAAATGTTTAAAAATCACGCAAAAATATTTGGCGAATCAGATTTTTTTTGTAACTTTGCAATCCCAAAATTGGAGCAAAATGCACCCAACCAGCTGAGTTTCAATGAGTTAGGGGTTAAAAAGGAAATTTTAAAAACATTACAGCAATGTTACAGCCTAAAAGAACAAAATTCAGAAGGGAACAGAAGAACCGCATGAAGGGCAATTCCGGAAGAGGAAACCAGCTCGCATTCGGTTCCTTCGGCCTCAAGAACCTTGAGAATTGCTGGCTCACTGCCCAGCAGATCGAGGCTGCCCGTCAGGCCATCTCCCGCTGCATGAACCGTGAAGGTCAGATCTGGATCCGTGTTTTCCCTGTGAAGCCGTTCACCGCCAAGCCTCTGGATACCCGTATGGGTAAAGGTAAGGGTGACCCTCAGGGCTTCGTAGCTCCCATCACTCCCGGCCGTATCCTCTTCGAGGCAGAGGGTGTATCCCTCGCCACCGCCAAAGAGGCTATGCGTCTTGCCGCCAACAAGCTTCCCGTCGCCACCAAGTTCGTGGTTCGCAGGGACTATGTAGAAGAATAATCATTGGAGGAGAAGAAAATGAAAGTATCCGAAGTACGTGAGATGTCCGTCGCCGATCTTCGCGACCGCATTGACCTCGAGAAAAACAACCTCGACACCATGAAGCTCAATCATGCGATTTCTCCCCTGGAGGACACCTCCAAGATTCGCAAGACCCGTCAGGATATCGCTCGCATGATCACCATCCTGGCCGAGAAAGAGAAACAGCAGAACTAAACCAAGCATCGACCTATGGAAAGAAATCTTCGTAAAGAAAGAGTGGGCATCGTGGTTTCCAATAAAATGGACAAGACCATCGTTGTTTCTGTAAAAACCCACGAGAAGCACCCCATTTACGGCAAGTTCGTAAAGAAGACCACCAAGTTCGTTGCCGAGGACGCCAACAACGAATGCTCCGAGGGCGACACCGTCCGCATCATGGAGACCCGTCCCCTGAGCAAGACCAAGAAGTGGAGATTAGTTGAAATCGTAGAAAAAGTCAAGTAATTATGATACAGCAGGAATCACGTTTAACGGTTGCTGACAACAGCGGTGCAAAGGAAGTCCTCTGCATCCGTGTGCTGGGTGGTACCCGCCACCGTTATGCAACCATCGGCGAGACCATCGTCGTGACTGTCAAGAGTGCCATCCCCGGTGGAGACGTCAAGAAGGGCACCGTTACCAAGGCTGTGGTGGTCCGCACCAAGAAGGAAATCCGTCGCCCGGACGGTTCCTATATCCGTTTCGATGAAAATGCATGCGTTCTGCTGAACGGCGCCGGCGAACTCCGCGGCACCCGTATCTTCGGCCCCGTGGCCCGCGAACTCCGCGAGAACTACATGAAAATTGTTTCCCTGGCCCCCGAAGTCCTTTAAAGCGTAGAGAGTTATGAAAAAGTTCAACATCAAGAAAGGCGATACCGTGTATGTGAATGCCGGTAACGACAAGGGCAAGACCGGAAAGGTCCTCGAGGTTCTGCGCGAGAAGGATCGCGTGATTGTAGAGGGTGTGAACATGGTGTCCAAGCACACCAAACCCAACCCCAAGAACCCCCAGGGCGGTATTGTAAAACAGGAAGCCGGAATCCACATCTCCAATGTGAACCTGATGGACGCCAACGGCAAGGCCACCAGGGTTGCCCACAAAGAGGTGGACGGAAAGAAGGTCCGCATCGCTAAAACAACCGGAGAGGAGATCAAGTAATTATGGCAAAGAAAGCAGCAAAACCCGTAGAAGCCCAGGCGCTTCCTACCGGATATACCCCGGACCTGAAGAAGGTTTACAAAGAGGAGATTGTTCCTGCTCTCATGAAGCAGTTCTCCTACACCACCGTGATGCAGGTTCCCAAGCTCGTTAAGATTACCCTCAACGAGGGTGTGGGTGACGCCACCCAGGACAAGAAGATGGTCGAGGAGGCCGCGGAGGAACTCTCCATCATCGCCGGTCAGAAGGCCGTCATCACCAACTCCCGCAAGGATATTTCCAACTTCAAACTCCGTAAGGGCATGCCTATCGGCGCCAAGGTCACCCTCCGCGACGTCCGCATGTATGAGTTCCTGGAGCGTCTGATCCGTGTGGCTCTGCCCCGTATCCGCGACTTCAACGGTATCTCCGAGAAGATGGACGGTCAGGGTAACTACACCCTCGGTATCAAGGAGCAGATTATCTTCCCTGAAATCGAGATTGACAAGAACCCCCGCATCCACGGTGTGGAAATCACCTTCGTTACCACCGCCAAGACTGACGAAGAGGCTCACGCCCTCCTGAAAGCCTTCGGCCTTCCTTTCAAGAAACACAATAACTAAAATAGTAGCATGGCAAAGGAATCAATGAAAGCTCGCGAAGTAAAACGCGCGAAATTAGTTGCTAAGTACGCCGCCAAGCGTGCTGCTTTGAAGGAAGCCGGCGATTATGCCGCTCTGGACAAGCTGCCCAAGAACGCCAGCCCCGTACGTCTCCACAACCGCTGCTCCCTTACCGGTCGTCCCAAGGGTTACATGCGTGAATTCGGCCTCAGCCGTATCCAGTTCCGCGAAATGGCCTCCCAGGGCCTCATCCCCGGCGTCAAGAAGGCCAGCTGGTAATCCTTTAATTTATTAACAATCGGATATCGGGCGCCCAAGTGCGCCGGTCCACAAAAAGACAAAAAAATGACTGATCCCATTGCAGATTATCTGACCAGAATCCGTAACGCTTACCGTGCCGGTAAGAAAGTGGTGGAAATCCCCGCTTCCAACATGAAGCTGGCCATCACCAAGATTCTGTGCGAAAAAGGTTACATCCTCAGCTACAAGCTGGTGGAGGGTACTCCTTTCAACACCATCAAAATCGCCCTCAAGTATCACCCCGAGACCAAGGCCGCTGCCATCAAGAGCATTGTGCGCGTGAGCCGCTCCGGTCTCAGAAAATATGCCGATGTGGCTGGTATGCCCCGCGTCCTGAACGGCCTGGGTATTGCCATCCTGTCCACCTCCAAGGGCGTCATCACCGACAAGGAAGCCAAAGAGCTGAATGTGGGCGGTGAGGTTATTTGCTATGTATACTAATCGTACCTAACATTATGTCAAGAATCGGTAAATTACCTGTAGTCCTTCCGGCCGGTACCAAGGCAGAGCTCTTGGACGGTAACATCGTGAAGGTGAAAGGCCCTCATGGCGAAATGTGCCAGAAGGTGGATCCGGACATCACCGTGTCCATCGAGGGAAATGAAATCAAGTTCACCCGTCCCAGCGACCTTCCCCGCTTCCGTTCCATGCACGGTCTGTACCGCGCCCTGGTTCACAACATGGTGGTTGGCGTTTCCGAAGGCTTCACCATCAAGCAGGAGTTCGTGGGCGTGGGTTATCGCGTAGTGGCACAGGGCCAGCTCCTCACCATGTCCGTAGGTTATTCCCACGACATCCAGATCATGCTCCCCGCCGAGATCACCGCTGAGACCCCGCAGGTGCGTAAGGGTGAGAACCCCATCCTCATTCTCAAGAGCGCTGACAAGCAGCTGGTGGGCCAGGTGGCCGCCAAAATCCGCAGCTTCCGCCGTCCTGAGCCGTATAAGGGCAAGGGTATCAAGTTTGTGGGCGAGCAGCTTCGTCGTAAGGCTGGTAAAACTGCTTCGGCCAAATAATTAGGAGGAAAGAGTTATGGCATTGAATAGAATTGAAAGAAGAAGACGGATCCACTATCGTATCCGCAAGCACGTGAACGGTACCGCCGAGCGTCCCCGCATGGTTGTGTTCCGCTCCAACAAGCAGATCTACGTCCAGGTGGTGAACGACCTCGAGGGCAAGACCCTGGTGGCCGCCGCCTCCAACGACAAGGCTCTTGCCGCCCAGACCAAGGGTAAGAACGGTATCGAGGCTGCTGCCATCGTGGGCAAGGCCATCGCCGAGCGTGCCCTCGCCGCCGGTATCACGGCTGTCGCATTTGACCGCGGAGGATATCTCTTCCACGGCAGAGTTAAATCCCTGGCAGACGCTGCCCGTGAAGGCGGCCTCACCTTCTAATGATTGAGACTACTATGGCAAATTCAAACGTAAAAAGAGTAAAGACCTCTGACCTTGAACTCAA